>JAAUYB010149927.1_pt1 | contig 13308 bp, 5 predicted proteins | sample 7278071 | NCBI WGS metagenome assembly JAAUYB01 (sample SAMN14350121, study PRJNA611818) | marine sediment metagenome | isolation source: surface marine sediment (1.8m) | place: French Polynesia: Moorea | collected 2018-08
GTCTCACCGGTTGTAGGTTCATCTGCTTGGAATACATCCTCAACATTTTGAGGGGGATCTGGAGGAACAGGAATAGTCTCTTCTAGAGGATCAGTAGCTGTGTCAGAGGTTGGTTCATTTGGTACGGGTGCAGATACTGTTTCATTCGAAATCTTCTTGCTGGCGGAACGCGTAATAACATTAATATCATATCTTTTGGCTAATTTCCTTACTGTTTTTGGCTTTGGAGGCTGAGGCATTGTATATCTTTCTTTATTTTCTTTTGCAGTCCGTGTGTCATACATCTTGTTTAGTCTTTTCTGGTAGGCAATAGCTCTTTTGGCTTTCTTAGGTAGGCGGAATTTTTCATGTGGGAAATTTCGTGCGGCGATTCCAACAGGGGGTCGAATAGTACGTTCATGTTTTAATAGAGGTCGTAAGGTTACTGGTAGTTTTGCAGCTTGTGAAGTTTGGCTCCTGCCTTTTTGTGGAATTGTAGTGGGGAGGCTAGGTCCACTCAATAGTTCCTCCAAATTATTTTCTACGTTATTAGGGTCAAAAATAGTACCGTTTTCAATTGCAATCTTTGCTACTAAAAGTTCAGCCTCTTTGGGCGACATTGGTTGGAAGGTGTCCAACAAATTTTTAAACTTTCTTTGTTCATGTGTCAGCCTAGTCAATGCATCTGCTGGCTGATGACAAGCTGAATTAACATGAATAATGCGCGAGACTTTATATTCTGAAATAATAAGGCTTAATCTGGTCAAGTATGGACTGTTATCTTTACAGAACTTAAGGAACAACAATGCCCTTGAGTCAATCTCAAGGACGATGTTTTTACATCCCCTCAGTAAGAATGCAAAGGCATCAAATCCATAGATGACACTTAAGACTTCTTTCTTAAAAATACTGTAGCTCTTCTCACTGCTTCCAAACGTACGTGAAGCAGCGGCAACTAATCGTTGTTTTCCGTGACAAGACTGCGTTAAAACTACGGATCCAGCATGCTGGCTGGCATCTGTGGAAACAACAATAGGCTTTGAGCTATCAAAAATGTGCAATGTTGAATTGGCACTCAAAGTGTCAAGAAGAAGGTTCCAGGCATCTTGTTGCTCTTTGCCCCACACAAATTTACGTGTTTTAATAATATGAAGTAGGGGCTGTGCAATGTGACTAAAGCCTGGAATGCAGGAGCGGAAGTAGGAGACGGAGCTAACAGCTGAGTGTAAAGTTTTTGCTGAATTAATTTGCATATTACGAAATCCCTGAATTCTAGCTTCAGAGATGCTAAGGCGGCCTGGGCGCCAAGTGCTGCCCAGGATATCTACGGTATCTGCTGCAATTTTCGTTTTTGCCGGACTAAGTTTCAGTCCACTTTTTCTTAATTTTACAAGCAAAATTTCCAGATTTTGCAAATGATGGAAAAAGTCTTCCATATCTGGTGCTTTTCCATCATTTTCTGCGCAAAAGTGACATCTGTCAGTGTGGATAAATCTTCCTGAGGGTAAATAGTACCCTGGGTTAGGGGTGTCATGTGAGGACAATGAGTGTTGCTTTCTTAACTGGGATAAGTCATCATAATCAATTGGAAGGGTGTTTTGATGCATCTTAACCTTATTTTCATCGTGATGCGAAGAGTACAATATTAAGTCATCACAATAATTGATGACAGCTGAATGGTTGGAATGAGAAACCAGTCTTGAAGTTTTAATAATGGATTTTGGCAAATTTGAGTATTTGGGCTGTTTTGTGTTGCTGTCATCACTCGTTACCGGTCTAAATCGACCTAAGACTTGCTTTGGGATTCTTGAAGTTAAAAGAGATATTTCATCTGAACTTGGACTATATGATGGAAGGAAACTGGAATCAAACATGCCTGACAGTTCTCTATCTAAAACTGGTAATTGCTTCATGCGGGACACTGTCGTTGAAAGGGCAACTGAACTATTAATGTATCCTTGTGCGCAGCGGTTTAATTGATAAAGGGTCCTATCTGGACCTCGAAAACAAAGAAGGGAAGATAAGAAAGGAGTTGTAGGGATCTGGAAAAAGCTATTATTTAAATCAGAACTAGTTAACAAAACAGCTTGTTTCATCTCAGTGATGTTGGTTAAAAGAGGTGGAGATCCTGAATCGGCAATTTTTTGAGAAATATTGTTTGATAATCTATTGTCTAAAATGATTCGGATCTTTCCAGATCGCTTGCGACGTGTAAGCAAATTTGAAACTAAAAGGATAGGTCCTGTTACTTTACCAATAATGCCAGCTGCTGTCATGTCTGCTAAAACTTTATTGCACTCATCCCTGTCATGAATAGGGATATCTTTATGGCGGATGACATATTTGCTAAAGTCAAAGTCTTGAGGAACAATAGCGTCTAATTCCACTAAATTAGTTTTTGTAATTTCACAAATGGAGCTAGCGAAACAATCAGGATAAAAAGAAATTAATTCTTTAACCAAGTGTTTCTGCTCATTTGTAAGATGATTTAAATCCATGGCATTTGCTGGATCTGCCTTTTCAGTTCCCTCTTGTGCAATATCAAAAGATCCTTTCGAATCAACCTTTTCATATACTTCATGCATAGGTAGCTGGATGAATCCATCTTGGTCTAGTTTGGATCTAATTTCCTGTGCCAGATTGGTGTCAGTTTCCTCATCATTAAACAAAGAGTTACAATCAAATTGTAGTGGTTGAAGAGTGGTTTGATGCAATTTGATGTCTTTTGTCAAGGCATCAACATCCATGATGGATGTCAAATGATTTAAGGAATAATTTTCTGGTAAGAATTCTTCACCTGCAGCAAGAAGGGTGTTTTCAGGCATAAGGACTGGATCACACCATTTATTTAAAATGTATAAATGACACTTTTCTTTGTTGTCAACATCATAGACAATGGGCAGAACAGAAATATTTGATGGGACCATGCTGGAAGACTGGAGATCAACTACAATCTTATCAATTGGTTTGGATTCAGAAAGGAAGCGGCATGGGATACGTGTATAACGGAAAGGTTCTAAAACAATAGATGTAAGCGTAAAGCATTTCCCCTTGCATTCAGTGAATTGTTTTGACTTTTCTTTCGGCATGTATGGAACTAAATGATAGCGTGTGCACAGTCTAGAAGGTTCTTTATAAGTAGGTGTTTCTTTTTTGAACATTAATCCCTTTGGTGAAATATTATGAAGAATTGGAGAGGATAGGAAATTATTGCCCAAATATAAGTAATGCTTCAAACCAGATGCAATCAACAATTTTGTTCGGACCGGAATTAGACAACCGTTTTTGTCAGTGAATGTTAGGTAAGCAGTGATATGGCCCATAATGGCACAATGGACTCCTTGGCGAGCTAATGTTAGTTTGCTGTTGCTGCCTACGTTAGTGAATGGAAATTCCTGGAGACATAAGTTTGATTTTAGAACAGAAAGGTCAATAATGGAAGAATTTGCTCCAGTATCCACTAAGGCAGGAATGTTAAAAAGAGGTTTATCTAAAGTGGCACTGACGGAGACATCAATAAAGTTCAAGTGTTGCGTAATTGGAATCGAACTAAAAGTACTCAAAGGGCTGCCATCTGGTTTATTGCATTCGTCTAACTTGTGAAAACTTTGAATATGAAAGTTTTGTTTATGCTGTGGAGGAGTTTGCTTATGACATTTTTGGTTATCCCTTAATTTCGTTCTTGGAATGATTTTGCTACTTTGTGGCCTCAATATCTTCGGCGCTCCTGTACCCCGTAATTTGGAGCGCCGGAATGTAAATCCTGATGTGGTCTTGGATTGTTGTACCTCTGTTGGCTATTGAACCTACTTTGTGGAGGTCTATCCATATATCTACCACTAGGGCGATATTGTTGTTGGTTTCTTCCACGTGAAGAACTTGTTGTGTAATTTCCGCGGCTTGAATTACTTTGGAAACTTCTTGGTCTTGATCCGGAGTTGTACTCCGGATCAAAACTTTGGTAAACTAACGGCATCTCCTGAAAGTAGAGACGCTGCATTAAGGGACCATGGGTAGTTATACTTCCCATGGGTCTTCTTCTATTGTGTTGCCTCTGATATCCATATGGTTCTTCAAATGGGAGTGGTGGTGGTCCTCTTTGGCGTATATTGGGAAAGTCCCAATTTTGCCTTGGAAATTGAAACCTCCTTGGTGACGGTTGTGGAAAATGAGGTGGGTTGTAGCCAGGTGGATTTGAATATTGCCTATCCCTCTGATAGGGATATCTGTAGAGTGGATCAAATGCTGAAGGTGGCGGTCTGGCAGGTTCTGGTGTTCTTGGAGGGTAATTTTCATGGCCGATGGTTTGTTGATTAAAGTTGCTCTGTCTCGGAGAATAGCTGTGTGTACGGCTTGGGCGACGTTCCTCTTGACGTGGGTTGCTCAGGTCTCTTAGTGGGGTCCTGTCAGTCCTGTTCTCCGACCGGGAAGTTGGTCGGGGGACTGTTCGTTCTCGGTCAGCTGATATCGCTCTATTGCGCGACGTAACCTCGTCACGTCTTTCGCGTGAGCGTGAGTTTTGAGAATATCTGCGTTCGTCGCGAGAGGACTCTACACTCCTAGCACGTGATCGAGATGAATCCCTACCATCTCTGCGTGGAGTTGGACTACGAGGCAAACGTAATCTTGCAGGACGAAGAATTCCAGATGTTTCGTTGACGGTGGCCTCTACATTTTCTACACCAGTATGACTATGTTTTGAGTCCGAGAGTGCCTCCGCGTCTTCGGCCAGTCCAATCAATTCTTGAATGGAGAGAATCTGGCCTTTGCGGAGGTGCTTCTCTTCTTGGAGAGACAACCAATTGGCGACATGTGGAGAAACAGATTGCATAAGAATGCTATGACACAAAGATCTCTCACGACCAATTTGATCCTCCGGCGCATAGCCCTTGGAGGATTCGCGAATCAGGAAACGAGCGCGCTCGAGCGTTTGCTCAAGTCGCTCATTCTTTTCGCGCTTGAAACTACTAAGTTGAGAAGTGTAATAAGAAATGGAATGAGGAGCAAGAAAACGCCTTTCTAAAGCGGATATGATGTCCGGCAAAGGGTGACTGCTCATGGAACGATACAAATGTAGAGCATCTCCCGTGAGCGTATTTACAAGAACCGTCTTGACGTCGGAATGGCTCAGTCCCTGATTCACCGCAGTCTCTGACACTCTTGTTAAGAGTGTGAATAAGTCAGGACTGTGGCGTGGTATCATTTCCAAAAGGGATTTGAGCGTATTCTTTGATCGAGACAAATTGTCCGGCGGGAGTGGAAATCTAGTGTTATGTGTAGTCCTAAGAGTTTTCATCTTTTCAAGTTCTGTTTTAATCCTTTCAATATCAGATAGCTTCATGGCAATAGACTCTTCCAACAAAGTCTTATTGCGATGATCTGTGCTATCAATGACGGTCCGCAAAGTGAGAACCTCATTGAGGGAATGTCTTAGAGATTCAATCTCACGGGACATTCTTTGAATTGCGTCATTACTAGAAATGTCCGAAAAACTGTCGTTATGTCCTTTGTGAGTGTAAAGTTTATGAGAGTGACTTCTTGTAAAGGGAGCATCAAAGGAGCGGGATCTAGTATCCTTTTTGTGCATGTTTTCTAGCGATGAAAGAGAGTCACGTCGTTCGCGCTCGCGGTACGTAGTAAACATATCATTGTTGGCATGCAGAGGAGGAGGATTAGTCCGTGAAGGAAGAGAGGCAAAAGGATTAGAATGAAGTGGGTTGAGCGGTTTATAGACCGCACCCATTTTAGTTTGATTGGAAAGGGAATGGGTTGTGGTGGTTGTGGTGGTGGTAGTTGCAGGGGTGGAAGTAGTTGCAACATTTAATATATCATCGATCAGGGTCTCTTCGTCAGCCTCGGAAGGGACAGGTGAGGCTGAATCAAGGGCGGTCGCCATAATGATTTTTCAAAGTATTCTTGGGTACCTGGTGATGAGTCGCAGGGATGAAGTTGTCGATGTCGCGGTGACCGGCGATGGGGTGTGGTGATGAGACGGAGAGGAAGGTGGCGTTCACTCCGTGTACTTGCGGTAGGTGTGGAGCAGGATCACCAGGTCCTCGACGGAGAGCTTGTCGGTGACCTGGGTCTGGATCTCGTGGATCTCCGTGCGCAAGTCCTCCTTGTAGGACAGGGCCCTCTCCTCGATGTAGGTCAGCCTCCTGGGAGAAGGAGCTCGGATGCGAATGAGAGAGCGTTGGGGCGTCGTCGATGGGATGAGGTGCTGGGACCTGTCGCTGTCTTCCTCGTCGGCCTCGGACGGGGTGAGCTCAAGCTTCAGCTCAGACTTGTCCTTGGTGCCGGCGTTGGCAACGGTGCTGGTATCTGCGTCAGCCTTGGTGTCGTCTGCCTCCTTGGGCTCAGCGGCGTCAGCGTCCGCGTTGGCGTTGGCGGATGTGGCCTCCTGCGGCTTGGCAGCGTCGGCGGTCGCGTTGGCAGTCTCGGTGGCAGGCTCACCTGCAGTTGAGTCCGCAGCGGGCTTGGCAGCAGAGGCGTCGGCAGTGGCGGTGGCGGTGGCGGTGGCGGCGTCAGTAGCAGCGAGGGGCTCCTCGTTGGCGTCAGCTGAAGCGTTGGTGTTGTTGTTGCTGACAGAGGGCTCGTCGTTGATGTCGCCGGCAATGAGCTCGTTGTCGGGCTTGTCGACGCTCTCGGCGGCGGCGGCGGCAACGGCGTTGGCGACAACCTCAATGTTGTCCTCGGCAGGCGGCTCGGCGGCAGCGGTGGTCGCGGCGGTGTTGGCCGGGATGAACTCGCCAACGGTGAGATTGCCCGCAGCGATGAACGGATTGTAGTCAGTCGGCTCGTAGTTGGGAGATCCGGGTCTGGAGACGTTGTCCGATGCGTCCCACTCGTCCTCGGACTCCACTTCCCTTTTGATGTTTTCGATGGGCACGGGCAGCGGGATGGGAGCCACGGGAGTTGAAGTCTCCGGGGCTGACTTCCTGGCACGTCTTGGGTTGCTGGTCTTCAGTATCTTCTCACAGACGAAGATGACGTCGTCAGAAGAGGCGGTGGGCTCAGCGGCGCGCTTCTGGCAGCGGGGCATTCTCCTTATTGCTGGTTGGGTATGAAAGATCCATTTTTATATCCACTGTCTAAATATTTTAGTATTAATTGTCCAAGTCTACTGAGGAGGAGAAGAGTTCCTAGGAGGAGGAGTTCTTGGCCTATTGATAGTTTCTTCAAGTCCTGCACGAATTTCGTTAATAAGACGAAGAAACTCAAAGAAGTCTTCCACCAGGGTGTGAAGTGTACGTTGAATACTTGTTAGTTCACGTAGAAATCTTGCACGATTAGTGTCAAAATCATTCACTGGCATGCTCACTTTTGTTAGTCTACTGTCCCATCACCATGAGATGTTAGTTCTTTCTTTCTTTTTTCTCACCAAGTCCTGGGTTGGATGAAGCAAAAATGAAAGGGTGAGATACCTCTCTCTTCACACTGTAAAAATGTACAGAAATTTGTTTTAGTACAATGTTACAAACACATCAATTGGTTGGGTGGAGTTGGTTAGGTAGGGTTGGTTGGGTAGGGTTGGTTGGGTAGGGTTGGTTGGGTAGGTGTGGTTGTGTAGGAATGTATAGGTTGGTTCTATTTTATTTGGTTTGCTCAAAGTTTAGACAAAAGATTGATTGGGTTTGCACAAGAGATGCTCAAAATCCACCAAAAAGATTGGTTGGGTCCGCGTATGACGTGGTTTGGAAATTGCCGTTTTCGCCAATTGGTTTTTTTTTAAGATTAACAGTCCCGGGATGCACAAGGTATGGGCAATTACTTGTTGGAGCGTGAAGGGGGCAAACTGTCCCGGGATGTATAAGATTGGGGGAAACCAGGAATCTGTCCCGGGATTTGCAAGATTGGGGGCTATTCCTAACAAAATGTTCCGGGAAATGCAAGGTAGGGGTAAATGCCTAAACTCAACACAACTGTCCCGGGATTTGCGAATTGGGGTGGAAAAACGCCGTCTAAGTATCCCTGAATGTTAGATGGGATGGTGTGGAAGTTGCTGTAAATGCCAAAGATTGAGGTGGCTAAGGGTAAGAAACGGCCTAATATAAGTTTGATGAGTTGTATCAATAGCCAAGTGTCCAATTCCGAAAGGGGTGGATGCCAAAGTATTGAAATAAGGGCCGAAGTAGGGAAATTTCTAAGTCTATTCCAAAACGGGGGGAGGGGGAGGAGGCAACCAAAGTATTAAAAAAATTTCTAAGTCTTTGCGGCTTTGGCGGAAAAGACCGAAGGTTTGATCCAAAAAAAAAACACTAAGTGTTGACGGCTTTGGCGGAAAGGACGTGATTTTTTTTAAAAAAAATTGCAATTGTCAGCACCAAAGTGTGTAAAATGCCTAAGTAGAGGCGGCTTTTGCGGAAAGGGCTTGTTGCAAGTGTCTTTTGCAGGATTAAGAGACCACCAATGTATTGGTGTTCTGAAAAAGACAAGTGTTTGCGGGAATTGCGGCCGTAAGTGGATACCGATGTATCAATAAAATTCTATGTGCGGGAAAGGCAGGTGCTATGAAAGTGCCGTTGGGAAAAATTTAAGTATTGGCGGGCGTGGGTGGCTACAAAAGTTTCAAAGATATTGCAAGTTTCGGCGACAAAGACGGCTGGAGTCAATAGTTCTGACCCGAAAAAAAATTCAAATATGTGCGGTAAAGGTGGGTGGGTGGCTACCCTAGTTCGGAATGAGTCAAAAATCTAAGTATTGGCTGCAAGTGCGGGAATTGGGGTGGTCAGGGAAGTATAACTGCCAGAAAAAATCCAAGTATTGGAGAATTGGGCAGATGTGTCCTAAGAAAAAGTGTTCGCAGCAAGTGTGGGTTTGGGTGGACACCAAAGTATCCAAAAGTTTCTAAGTGAGTGCAGGAAGGCGGCTTTGTAGGGGTACCAAAGTATGGATGTGTTTAAAAGTTAAAGTACCGGCGGCAATTGCTGCTTTGGGTGAATACTAAAGTAGCAATATTTTTCTAAGTATGTGCGGGAAAGGCGGGTGGAGTCAAAAAGTCTAAGTATGGAGGGCTCGAAGCAATTGCTCTAAAAAATTGCATGTGTGGGAGGTGGACACCAAAGTATCGAAATTTTTTAAGTATTGGCGGCTTTTGCGGGATTTTCGTACCTGGGGTGGGTACGAAGAAATCAAAAAAAAATTCTAAGTATCAGCGGGGGCTGCGGCCTTGGGTGGCTACGAAGGGATCCAAATTTCCTAAGTATGGACGGGAAAGGCGGGTATATAGGAAGGAACCCAAGTAATTCTAGTATTTGCGGGATTAGCGGCCTTGCTTGGACATCAAGGTATTGAAAGTTTTATAAGTATGTGCGGTAAAGGCGGTTGGATGAAAAAAAAATTTTGACCCAAAAAAGAACTAGGTGTTGGCGGGGAGTGTGGGTGAACACTAAAGTATCAAAAAGTCTAAGTGCCGACGGCAACGGCGGGGTTGATCAAAGATTTAACCCGAAAAAAAATCCAAGTGTCGGCGGCTTTGGCGGAAAAGGCTGGGTGGACACCAAAGTTTCGGTAATTTTCTAAGTATCAACGGCAATTGCGGGCGGATACCCAAGTTTAGATTTGTTCTAAAGTTCAAGTATTGGCGGCAATTGCGGCGGGTGGGTGGACATCAAAGTATGAAATTTTTTTCAAATTGTGTGCGGGAAAGGCGGGTCCTTGGTGCAAAGGTCGTGAAAAATGCAAGTGTTGGCGGCAATTGCGTGGCTGAGGCCAAAGTATCAAAATTTTCTAAGTATTTGCGGCTTTGGCGGGTTTTGGTAGCTTCAAAAGTACCCAATTTTTTTAAGTATTGACGGCAATGGCGGGGGAATGCTGTGAAGGTCTTTTTTTAAAAAAAATGCGTGCCGGGGGTGGATACTAAAGTTCCGGTTTTTTTAAGTATGTGCTGGAAATGCGTAGCTGGGGAGGGATATAGGAAAAACACAAGTGTTAGCAAAGTTTGCAGGTTTGGTGGACACCCAAGGATCGAAACTTTACTAAGTATGAGCGGGAAAGGCGGGGGCTGCTGCGAAGGGACTGCCAAAAAGAAACCTAAGTGTTGGCTGGGATGCGGGTGGAGACAAAAGTTTCAAAATTTTTCTAAGTATTTGCGGCTTTAGCGGAAAAGAGAGGGTGGCTACGAAAGTACTGAAAAAAAAATGCAAGTGTCGGCGGGAAAGGCGGGTGATACGAAGGAACCCGAAAAATCCTAAGTATTGGAGGGATTGGCGCAGAAGCAGTGGCTACAAATTGATAAAAATATTTCAAGTACTGGCGGGGATTGCGGCCTTGGATGGTCACCAAAGTATCGAAATTTTCTAAGTATGTGCGGTAAAGGCGGGGGTGGATACGAAAGTGTTGATCCAAAATATAAGTAATGACGGGATTGGCGGCAAAGGGAGGGTGAATGCCGAAGTTTTGATCCAAAAAAAATTCTAAGTATGAGCGGTAAAGGCGGGTGGATAGGAAAGACCCCAAAAAATCAAAGTGTTGGCGGCTTTTGCGGAAAATGAAGGTGGTTTTTCTGATGCCAATGTGTTGAAATGTTCAAGTATGTGTGGGAAAGGCGGGTGGCTACGATACTAGTAAAAATTCCAAGTGCTGACGGCGATTGCGGGATTTTTCGAGTGGTTACAAAAGGACCAGATTTTTGCAGGAAGTTGACTAAGTGCCAGCGGCCTTTGCGGGATTTTTCGGAATTGCGAGGGAAAGGATGGGAAACAGGACTCGGGATAGGGAGAGGGAGTCACGAGACTAATCTTAATATCGAAATATTGTTTTCCGGCTGTACCTTGTGATTTTCGTTTTTTTTTCTTCTTTCCGAATGTCTTATTCAGACCAAAATCCGGACACTTTGGAGATCCTTTTCTTCGAATGAAGATGGAGATATAGATGTCCGGTTGGTGGAGATGAAGATGGAGATGGAGATGGAGTTGTCCGGGTGGAATCCGCGGTGGGCGTCACGAGTAAGGATGGTAGATGGAGATGGTGATGGGAGATCCTCAAAGGAATGACTTATTCGGTGATGGTGGTATGGTATTTATACGAGAATCATGCCCCAAAAATGGATGTGTGGGGAAATTTGCGCGGACTTGTTTGTTATTGGGAAATTGGGGCTCAAAACGCCGGTCTCCTTTGTTGATAGGAGCTATTTTTGGCTTGCTTTCTCCCCCAGGGGTGGGGAGGCGGCGGCGCTCCTCTTTGTGCGCCCGAGGGGTGGGGATCGCACCTTTTTGCGAGAGAAGGGGAAAGAGGAAAGAGCGGAAATGTTGGAGCCAATCAGTTTGTATCCAAGTTTGAATCAGCCAATGAGATGTCTGTCCGTCAGTCAAATGTGGTGGTATAACCATAAAAGATTCTAGAATTGCTCAAAAAAAACCGTACTTCGTATGAAATTTGGTATTTGCGATTTGGGAAGATCGGAGTTCCGGTATTAGAGATCGGAAAATCATTGAATTTTCTTTTTCGTTTAAAACCTCCGCATTAAGATTGATGCATGTAGTTGTACTATTGGAGAAGGACTGGAAATACTTTGTAATGGTGTAAAGTCAAGGATTGAAGAGATATAGGCGGATTTTCGTGCGCGATCGGGGAAGTTCGAAATCGTAGAAATTGCAGATTTCGCGCGCGGAGGCAGGAGGCGGAAATCGTACAGTGCAGAATTGAAACTGTAGTGTAATGACAATCTAAATCTTTTTTGTTAAATGAAATCTTTTTTTTATATTTTGAATCTGGGTTGGAGCAAGTGCAGCGTTTTTCCGTTAGTCCATTAGCCAAAAAAAATGGAAACGAGGGTGGTTTTTCCTCTTTCTGCAGGATATTTGGTGCCCAAAGTTGGTTTTTTTTTTTGCTATTGTTGTGTAGTCAACAAAGTGTTTGTTTGTTTGGTTAATGATGTTGCCACGAGTCAGGTAGTAGGTATAGAGAGGAGGGGAGCTATTGTGTCACCAGCACAATGGGTGCAGAACAAATTGAGTTGAGCAGCTTGAGATGAATTGGGGCAAGAAGCTAATGGTTTTTCTTCTTGCTTGAATGGAGATTGCTTGCTTGTATGAAAAGGAGGAGGAGGAGGTGGTACTTTCCTCTTTCCTATGCTTTTGTCCTTTTTATGGTCCGAAAATGCAGAATGCTTTCTGCTCTCCAGGGTTTACCAAATTTGGAGATGAGTAATGGTTTGGCATGTGTTCAGAATTAAGATTTCCAACGGTTTTCTTTTGTTGGAGAAAGCTCCCTGCAATATTTGCTCCCCAAAAATAATTCTGGGGAGTTGTTGTTAAATGAACTTGTTCCGATGGCGCGAAAAAGTTTTCCAACGGCTTTTGCTCTTTGTTGCAGGTGGATTGAGCTGCAAGGGCGCGAAAATGTCGAATGTGTGATAATGTCCCCGAAAAATGCGCACCTGAATTCGAATGACAGTGGTGTGGCCGAGAAATGCGCAAGACAATCTATCATAGATTGAGAATCCTAAATCTTGAATCAGTATACGTGGGAAATCAAAGTATTTATCTTGTTGAGTTGAGTTCTATTAGGTTCGATTCGGTTTCCGAATTCGGAATTCAATGAGGGAATGGCCGATTCGGTGGCCGTGTTTCTCCCAAATGTAAGGTCCGGCGGACGGACAAGAGTGGGACCCTTTTCTTTTTTCTGTTTGTGAATGGCCGAGTCGATGGCCTTATTTACCCCAAAGTCAGGTGGGGTTTTGGGAAGAGACAAAGTATTTTTTTGTGAATGGCCGAGTCGGTGGCCGTATGTTGCCGAAATTTTCTCGAGTGAAGCTGAGTCAAATTGTTTTCTTATGTGAATGGTCGAAGTCGGCGTTGGAATTGCCCCCAAAAATCAAAGAGGGGGGTTTCTTTCTTTCTTTCTATTGAATGAATGGCCGAGTCGGTGGCCTGCCCCCAAAGTCGGGTGGGGGTCTCTTTCTTTCTTTCTTTCTTTCTTTTGTCAAAGTGACAAGTGTTAGTGTGGGCTCTTTCTCCTCGTATTTGCTATCGACGCACTCCCAAAGAGGAGATAAAAGGGGGACTGGGTGGGTGGGCTAGGCTAGGAATGTCTCAAAGCCTGGGTCGCCATTTAACTGCTTTCTGACTACGGATCAGGAAAGCTCCCCACAGAGTAGGGTGCTATCTGCAGAGCAGATTTTAGCCCAAGTCCAAGAAAAAATCAAAGACCCAGAAATATTCTAAGTCCAGGAAATTTTCTAAGTCCCAGAAATTTCCCAAGTGCCAGAATGGAATAAGGCAAGGAAAATTTTCTAAGTCCCAGATTCAGGCCCAAAAATGGATCTTTATCAGACAAGGGTGTTGCTATTAGGAAGGTTGGGGAGTGCATGAAAATTGCCTTTCTGGA
>JAAUYB010017115.1_pt1 | contig 13302 bp, 9 predicted proteins | sample 7278071 | NCBI WGS metagenome assembly JAAUYB01 (sample SAMN14350121, study PRJNA611818) | marine sediment metagenome | isolation source: surface marine sediment (1.8m) | place: French Polynesia: Moorea | collected 2018-08
ATTTGATTTCCTCCCGCAACAATTGCCTCCTTGCATACATGCCCAAGGGTCCGGAGGTCTGGGGGGGGGGTCCAAAATTATTTCGTTACCCAAAGATACCAGGGGGGGGGGGCATGCCAATTTTGGTTGAAATCCTTCCAGTAGTTTGGGCTCCAAATCCGAACAAAAAAACAGACAGACAGACAGACAGCTCTCTTTTACATAGATAGATAGAATATTTTACTTGGTTTAAACAGAACGGCCTCCCATTCCCTGGGAAGAACCTCCTGCAGTTGTCGTTGGCCCTGCACTCTACGCAGGTGCCGTTGAACTTTTCGCACACCGGCAGCAGGTCGCTGCCGTTGGTGCCGTTGGTGCCGTTGGTGCCGTCAACGCCGAAGCAGTGCCGTCTGGAGGAGGTGCACTGCACGCAGGTGCCGTCGCTGCCGCGGCACACAGGGGTCGGCGGGGAGCAATCGGATTCCTCGGAGCAACCCTGAGAAGCGGCTGGAGAAAAAAAATGATGACGGAATAAAGTTTCGATTATTTGTTTTTTGTGTAGTATACTATAGTGTATGCTGCAGTTTTAATAGGACATCATCTTACTTCTGGGTGAAAATTCCAGAATTGCGAACGAGAGGACGGAGGCCAAGAAAAACATTGCGCTTGAGCTCATGCTGCTGGAGGCCCCGTCCGAAAATATTTAAGCTATGCTTGATTGAAGCGTATCATTTTCCTCTCCGTAATTCGTTTCGGTTCATCGTGCTTTTTTTCAATTAACAATAGAGGCAGTAGTTATAGAGACGTTTCGAATAGAAAGTACGTTAGGATTAGGAAGAAAGGTATCTTTTCTTTTTCTTTTGACTCTTAGTCTTAGGTGATACTATGAAGTTTGGAAAATAAATAATGGTAATCTTGCCTTCTAAAACTCTTATGTCGTTTCTACGCATTTTTTGCGCTACACAGTTTACTAATATTCAGTCACGTTTTGGTGCAACGGCTGATAATGTACTCCGGGGCCGTCAGTCTGTCTACCAACGAAACGATAATTGACATTTTACGCCAGAAAGTCGAATCTGCCGCCTTTTCCCGCTGAGAAAGCCGCCGCAAGTGCGCGTGGCTGCAGCAGGTTTTGCCAACCGGGCATTTTAAATGCCTTTTTAAGAAAAAATGGCATTTTTTAAAACTTGGAGCATTTTCCTTTGTTGATAAAAATGCAATAAAACATTGAAAAAAGCCCCATTTTCGTGTATCGGGCATTTTTTCAGTATTCCTTGTGTAGTAAAAACCCCATTTGAAGCATCTTTTCATGGAAGATAGGGCATATTTTCGGGGATAGTGGAAGAGAAGTGGCATATTTTGGTTCCGAGGGGTTGGCAACCCTAGCTGCAGCTGTGGCAGCTGGCACTGGCAGCTTGGACAAGCCACGGAAGCAAGTCGGCGCGGTCGGCGCCTCGTCGGCATCGGGGCATCGGCAAGTCGCTCGTTCATTGGTCGACGCCATACTTTGTAGCTTTGTAGTCGCCGTCGCCGCCGCGGAACAGCTGAACAGCTTTTTCATTGAAACGAAATAAAATTTGCGGTACAACAAAAAGTAATTAGGATCTTTCTTAAGTTTCTTTTCGTTTCGCACATTGCATTTGCATTGCATTTTGTGCAATTTATAGATTTGCCTCAGCACCATACAATTGCGGTGGCCCCTGATCAAGGCCAGCACCTCTGGAATCAGGATCAGGAGGACCCTGATTGTGGTGGTGGCTTCCCGTCTCGACCTTTGATCACGGCTACGTACAAACAGGTAATGACGATTCATTAAAACTTTAGGACTGGATTCACTATGCCGTTGAATATCTTATGCCCTTTTCTTCAGCAACCATTATGTGATGCATCCGAATGAATAGCTTCAACTCTTTGGCGCAATCTCGAGCCCTGCTCCCATACTTGGGCACGGTGGTGGGCGGCAGGAGGGGGGTAGAAAATGGGCCGGCAGGGGAGGGATTCGGATTTTTCCTGTAAAATTGCAAAAATAGCCCTAAAAATGCACTTTTTGAGGGAGTTTTGGAAATTTATTCAAAATATGTGCAATTTTGCATTTTTGAGGCACATTTTTTATGATGAGTATGGGAAAAAATTTCTTGTGACAAAGGGGGGGGGGGGGTCAATAAAAAAATTTCTTGAGACAAGGAGGGGTCAAAAATATGTCCTGCAGGAGGGGGGATTCGGACTTTACCCTTTAGGAGGGGGGGTAACCGTACCCTTCCCCCCATGCCCACGTATGCCTGCTCCTTTCTCCAATGTTTCTGTTTGACACGGATTAATTAAATAACTAAGCTTTGATGCTGGCTGTTTGCCTCTTTAGTTAAAATTGAAAATTTACAAATCCTTGTTGCAACTGTTTTGAAATTACCCACCCCCAGAATGACATGATTAGTTTGAAAATCAATGATGTTCGGCAGGCATCTTTTGTCGCAGGCAGGACACCTAGGTTTGCATAGAGTCATGCCAAACCTCATGGTCATGGGGGGATGTTTTGACAGAGGTAGGAGTGAGGGATGCGAGTTATGCTTTGTATGGCATGGTGGTTTTTTTTTTGGAAGATGGCATATTTTAAGAAATCTTACCCTAAAAACAAAACGCCAAAAAAGATGTCAAATTTATTCAAACCAAAAGCTATTTTTGAGTAAAAGAATTTATGTGGAAGAAAAATCGTTCAATTTTATTTGTTTGCATTAATTTCTGGTTATATTTTGGTAGATTTCCCCCAAATCATTGGCATGCTCCAGGACTGAAATCTGGTACTTTGCTATCTTTTGAACCTGGGACCGGGGGTCGGAATATGGTTTAATACTCCAAAGAAATATGTTTTTTACTATTCTTTAATGGGCATCACAATCTGGGTTGTGTTAGCCCCTTCCTATTCTCACCTTTTCTTTCTGTCTATGGATGCTGACCCGTCTCCTCGTTCCAGGTCTTGATGAAGGGTTTGATGCCGTGAGAGCGTGACAAAGTTAAGAGCAAGTGACAAGTGCAGTGGTGAGGCCTGGGGTGGAGAGTGACCCTCCCCAGGGCCAGTGACGATGGCGCACCGCTACCCTTTCGAGAGGGAGAGGAGGCGCTACGATGACGAGGAGAAGGATTACACTTGTGTCGATGACAACTATGATGACGACAACCGGGACCTCCGCCGGGGCAGCCGGGGACGCAGCCGCGGTGGCGGCGGCGGCGGCGGGGAGGACGACGACGACGACCTCAGAAATGTGCTTCAGGATCGTCGCGGCCACCGTAGGGGAAGGGGAGGAGGCCGAGGCGGAGGCGGAGAAGGCTACCATCACCGGGGAAGAAGTAGAGACTGGCGAGACCAAAGAGATCGCCGCCCTCGCACCTACGATCGTGAGCCCCTGTACCCTCTCACCAAGCGAAACCCCACGCCTCCTCCGCCCAGAAGCCGTAGCCGCTCTCCCGCGCAGAGAAGTAGGTCCCTCTCCCGCTCCCCTCCTCCTCCTCCACCGCCTCGGCCGCGGTTCGAAGAGGAGGATCGCCCGGCGTCGCCTTTGACGGTGGAGGAGGACGAGGAGTTGCAAAGACGAAGGGACGAGGAGCGGAAGGCCAGGAGGGAAGAGCGTGAGCGACAGGAGGAGAGGGACAGGGCAGCCATCGCACAGTCAATGGAGGACCTGGAGGAGGTGGACGAGATTGCCATAAGGGAAGACAAGGTGGAGAGGGCCAGCTTGGGGTCCCTTCCTTCAGTGGAAGAGGAGAAAGAAGAGGAAAAGAAGCGAAAAGAGGAGTCTGAGGCCGCCGGAGATCATAAAAAAGATGCACCTGCTGATGTGAAGGAGGGTGAGTTGGACAGGGTCAGCATTGATTCGCTCCCCTCAGTCGACGACAACATCTTGGACAGGCAGACGACAAGGAGGGACAGCCACCAAAGGTCCCCTGAGGAATTCAGGCCAAGATCCAGAGGAAGGAGGTACAGCGGCCAGAGAGACAGGTCGAGGTCGAGGCTGGAAGGAAGGTCTTACTCTCCCATTTCCAATGACAATTACTGGGAGGGGGGAGATAGAAAGGGGAAGATGTCGGCGACCCCACCTCGAGGAGAAGACGATGAGTGGGACAGGAGGCAGCAGAGAGGGAGGAGGATTGCACCTCCCCGCCAGCATAGCTACTGGGACGGAGACTGGAGGAGGAGCAGAGGCGCCAGATCTCCAGACTACAGTTGGGACCGTGAACGCCGCAACAGCCAGGACAGAAGGAGCTGGTCAAGAGACCGAGGCGGCTGTGGCGATGACAGAAGGACCCCGTCGCCCAGTGTCCGTTCCAGCCTAAACTACGAGAGGAGAGTCGAGATAGACCCGGAACTGAGGCCCAGGCTTGAAAGGCAGGCCCCTCCAAAAAGAAGACCTCCTCAGCCGTGTCTTATCTGCAAGAGCACCGAGCACCGTGCCAAGGAGTGTCCAGACCTGGTGTGCTACAAGTGCAACGAGAAAGGCCACTTTGCCAAGGAGTGCGTCAACCCTCCTGCGCCTAGGCCGCCCAGACAGGGGCCATCAAAGCAGGAGGATAGCAACTACACCCTAGAAGATGACGATACATTGGCTCGTAGGAACAGCAAGGATAACAAGCCTCCGCCAAAGTGCTTCAACTGCAACGAGGTGGGACACCACATCAAGGAGTGCCCAACGCTATACTGCAAGAAGTGCGGTAGACAGGGACACTTTGCCAAAGAGTGCACGGTTCCTTCCGGACCCGGCCAGGCCATGCAAGTTCCTCCTCCACCGGCCATCGGTATGATTTCACAGAAGCCCTGGGCTACCGGCGGGGGTCCTTTGCAGAAGAAGCCACCCACCAGGCCTAAGCCGGTGGGGACCCTGTTCGACCACTTCAGCCGGCGGCTGTCGGCCCAGGGCAGGGAGCCCGGCCTGGCGGACCAGATGGTGCTGACCTGGAGAATGGCCGGGCACACAGAGGAAACCCTTTGGGCGCTCTTCTGCCGCGAGACCCCCTCCACGGCGTCAGAGTGGAGACTGGCACTGCTCAAGGAGCTCTCGCACATGCAGGCCGCTCAGATTCCCGCCGCCGTCAGGATAAGCGACCTGATGGACGAGACGGTGGCCTTCCACATGCCGGACGTGGCGGGGGGCATTGGTGGCGGAGGGGGCGGGGTACACGTCTCAATGCCATCCTCCTCCTCCTCCTCAATTCCCCCTGCCATCAATACCAGCGTGCCCCCGCCGCCCTCCATCAACTTCGTGATGGGTGCCGCCGCCATCGTCCCTCCGGGCGGGAACAGTGTTTCTTCTTTCCAGTCGACCTTCAGCAGCTCCAGCATGGAAGTGCCGATAAGCTCTGCCGGGAGTGTTGCCTTGAGTGCCGGTGCCCAAGTGAGCGGTGCATTGGGGTACCAGAGGAGCAGTAGTGCCGTCCCGAGTAGCCAGGTGCAGCTCCCGTCCCAGCACCAGCTCCAGAGCGCCCTCCGCACAGTCTCATCCATTGAGCGCCTGAGGGAACTGGACCAGAGCATCCTGGCCCGCAGCAGCCAGAACCCGAGGCTGAGGGACGAGTACGAGGGGCGGGTGCTGGGCCTAGACCCTCTCAGGGAGTTCGTGGCCAAGAAGATGCGCGTCATGTCGGCCATGTTCGGCATCTCTGAGAACTACATACAAACCGTGTCCACCACTATTCAGAAGTTGCTTGCGCACGTGGACCTCAGCCTGTACGTGCTCAAGAGGTCCTTTGACGCATACGGCACCAAGGTGGTAGAGGAGCAGCTCAAAGAGAAGCTGGGGCCATTCTCGGCAGACTTCCCCAACGGGGTGACTGTCGAGTACATTATCAGCATGGTTTGCGACTTCTTGAAGGATGATTCCTCGAGGTAGAACGGGGTAAAAGAAAAATTTCTATATCGCCTACGTAAAAGTGCAATGCCGCGTATAGTGTGCGGAACGTGATCCATGCGCGTGGCAGACAATTATCGGGGGGAAAAGTTACGGTGAAGTGATATGTGAGTTTTTTGCCTGTGATTTCCCAGCCATGAGATGATTTCTCGTGGAAGAAATCTCCTAGTGTCGATTCAGTCTTTGAATTGAAACGTCAGAAAAGTCATATTTGGGTAAAAGTCTTTACGAGCTGTGAAGCCGCAAGGAAAGCAGTGAGAGCGTTGGAAAAAATTCTGTTGATAACTTTTCTAAAAACACTTCTGATTTGCCCCAAAACGTCTTCTTCCTAAAAACATTCCGGGTTTTTTTAAAATCAATTTGCCGGAGCAAAGGTACTCCGAGGACAAGGTTAATATTTTTGAAAAAACAAGTGTTGTAAAAAGACTGTCTTACCAGAAACTTTATAGCTGACCTGAGAAAAAATTTGATCAGGCAAAGAGACAGTGCATACGATCGCAAGACTTCATCTTTTATCTTGACCTGTATTTTTGGGAAAAAACCTTGAATAAGAAAAGCAATACGCAGGATTAATGATATATGTGCTCCCTAAATGTTGTTCACCCTTTGTTACTCTTCTTTTTCCAGCAGGTATTTGTCAAGGAGTGCAAAAAAAGATTCCACGGTAGTATTCGATAGCCAGCCACCATGGGCGATAGCAAGGGCGGCGGCGGCGGCGGCAAGGGTGCCACCAACAGGCCCAACTGGACGGTTAAACTGCTGGACACCTGGCGGGAGAGGAACTCTGCGCCCTGGTCAGACATTCGTAAAGCTACCGACTCCGTCCCGGAGGGATCCGTGGTGGTCGTCGTCTTTGGCAGCCAGGCGCCCACCAGGCAGAGGGACGTCAAGGAGCTCAAGAGCAAGACGGAGGCCGGGGTCACAGAGTGGTGGGCCGACTACAAGGATGACGAGAAGGGGTCCGTCGTCAAGGGGTACAGCGGCAAGGTGGAGACCAAGGTGTTGGCCACCAACAGGCCGCTGTGGATGCCTAAGAGGATCAAGGTCCACGCCGTCTTTGTCCTAAAGGTGCCTATCAAGGACAGGTGCACCTTGTTCCTGGAGCAGCTAGACAGGATGGCAAACAAGAAGCAGGAGGAGACTTCCGCCGAGGGAGGCGGAAAGGTCTCAGTCACGGTCTACCTGAACAACAACTCCCCGTACAACGTGCCGGTGGCCACCTGGATGGACAAGAGCTGGATGTCCCACCGCATCCCCAAGGAGCTGCGCCGCCAGTTAAAGGAGCAAAAGTCGGGGGGACAGCAAACTTCGTCCTTCAGCGGCAAGAAGAGACCTTCTTCGTCTGGCGGCGCCGACATCATCGAGGTCTCTTCCGGCGGCGACGGGTCCAACAGGGACGAGGTCAACAAGGCCAAGATCCGCCGCAAGGACGAGTCTACCTTCCGCGAGATGTTCCCGTTCGAGCGCGACCTGGAGATCCCGCCCTGCTTCGCCATGATGGCCAACGTGCTCCTCCCGGACGAGGTCAGGGCAGTCGTGTTCGAGTTCAACCGCCTGTCGAGGGAGGGCCCGCCCGCCGCCATTGACATCACCATCCCGCCGCTGGTCAACTCGGTCCGGCTAAGGCAGAGCAGGCTGGCCCAGGCCATCATGCCGGCCTACATCTTCGCCAGGCTATTCGGCGTCCCCGAGGACATGGCCAGCGACCCGCGCTTCGTCGTCGGCGACGGTGGCGGCGGTGGAGTGGGGCTCTTCGGCTCCAGGCCGGTGGAGGTGGGCGACCTCGCCAACCTTAACGCCCAAGGTGGCGGAGGAGACTTATGGAGGGGAGAAGATATTTACAACGAGGGTGGCGGCGGCGGCGGCGACCTCCGCAACTTCGTCTCCGGCGGCGTGAGGGACGCTAGGGAGCTGCTCAGCAGGCCAAATCCGAGGTACGGAGGAGGCGGGGGCGGTGACTTCAACGAGCCCATGGTTCAGGCTCCCTTTCCCGGAGAGGAGATCGGAGACTCAGGCTTCAGGCTGGAGTTTGGGCCTGGACCCCAAGATGAATTCGTCCCTCGTCAGATGCAGCAGAGGCAAGATATTGCTCCGAGACAGGACTTTGCTCCTCCTCAGGATTTCGGGCCGCAGCAGGACTTTGCCCCTCTTCAGGAGTTTGAGCCTCGACAGGTGCCGAGGCAGGAATTCGACTTTCTGGGCGAGCGCGGCGGCGGCGGCGGAGGTGGAGGTAGAGGCATGCAGTGGGGAGAGAGGGAGCCTCCTCAGGAGCATCAGGATCAAGGATTTGGGCCAGGAGACTTCAGGCCCAGAGGAATGGATTCGAGGTCGGATCCTTCTTTCGAAGGTGGACCTCCCCTTATGGACGACGGCAGAGGTCCCCCTCAGCCTCCTGCTCCTCCTCCCACCTCCGTCTTCTCCGCCGAGAGACTGCAGCCACTGGAGAGTCACCTCAGAGAGACCGGACAGGATCTCAAAATCACCATCGAGGGAAGAATGTCGCCTCCTCGTCCAAGGCCCCATGAACTCGCCCCTCCGCCCCAGCAGAGGCCCGCACAGGAGTGGAAGATGCCTCCGAGGGGAGAGCCGGAGAAGAGGCCTCTTTCCCCACCCCGTCGCCAGCCTCCTCCTCCGGGACCTCCTTTGGCCGCTTCGTCGCTGTCCGCCCACTTCCACGACGTTGCCCGCCGCAAGGACATGCCGCCCATCTACGGCGGGGACATGATGCTGGCCTGGCGCGTCGGCGGGCACAGCGAGGCCACGCTGGCAAGGATGCTGGACAAGGGGGGACTGAGAAAGACGAAGAACGAGCTGAGGATGGCACTGATGAAGGAGATGTACGGATCGTCGGTCGAAGACATTCCCAGGGAGGTTAACATCAACGAGGTGGTGGATGAGACGGCAAACTACTTCTTCGCAAAGGGAGGGGAACCTGAGCCGCCTCCGATGGAGAGGGGACCTCCTCCGCCGAGACAGCAGGAGCCATTGCCGCCGAGACAGCAGCAGGGGCCGCCTCCTCAGTCGCAGGTGCGATTCAGGAGTCCTCCTCGCCAGTCGCAGCAGCAGCCTCGTCCGGTACCTCCGCCTGTTTCTCGGGGACGTTCCCCTTCGCCTCCGCGCCAGAGGAGCTTCCAGCCGCGCGGTAGAAGCAGGAGCAGGAGTCCTCCCCCTCCCAGGAGGAATTCTCCTCCACGGGCCTCAGCACCTGCAGGAGCAGGAGGAACCCAGGGCTGGGCGTCAGAGTTCAGCGGAAGGAGTGCCAACAGCAGTAGCAGCAGGCCGAGCAACGGTAACTCTGGGAATTTCAAATCTGGCTTCGGTACCTGGAAGAGCTACGACGACCCTCCGCCGTCGTCTAGGAGGTCCGGTGAGCCGTCTCGCCCTCTCCCCGCTCCCATCAGCACCAGGAGATCTCCTTCTCCTCCTCGCGGGCAGTTGTACTCCTCCGACACAGATAGGAAGTCCTCTTCGTCCTCCCGCCCCTCGGCCTCTGACCTCCTCCTGGACGGCGGGCGCGCCACCTTGGAGGACGCCCAGTTCCACTGGACCCCGCTTTCCGTCTTCACCAACGCTCGGCTGCAGCGCGGCATCCCCGGCCGCTCCGGCACCGGCGGCGTCCGCCTGTCTCGCGGCGAGATGCCGGCAGTGACTGCCGTGGTGCAGCGTCTCATGTCGCACACCAAGCTGAGCCGCCCTGCCCTGGAGGGGCTTCTGCGCACGCGCGGGCTGGAGGCGGTGGAGGAGGCCGTGGCCGATAACCTGGAGCCTTACCGTAGCGCCCTCGAGGCCATGGAGGGAGGGCTCACACAGGAGTTCGTGGTGGGGCTGGTCGCAGACTTCGTGGCGGGGAGGCCGGCTTAATATCATGGGACTCACTGGGATGGGAAAGGGTTTTTTCTTTTGCGGCGAGGTAGCCGTTTGGGACTTTGGAGGACAGTGGCGGCGAGGTAGCCGTTTGGATTTCGTGAGGACGGTGTGAGCGAGATTATTTCCTACTTTGGTATATGAGGTTCCACTGCTTGTTCGAGGATCTTTTTTTGCGTACGTAGTACGCTTTGCAAAACTTTTTCTGAAATATATTTTTACCTCTGTTTTTCTATACGTGTTTTGTGCAAAAGCCAAAGGAAGGAGCATCGTAATGTATACAGTACTTGTGGATATTTCAGCATTCGGTGAAGAAGTTTTAAGAAAAGACCAAAGAAAATGTCGGCCGTAGCCTCGGAACAAGGAAGAGGACCCTCCGACGATGCAAGCGCCAAGAAGGAGGGAATCGGCTCGGTGGTGGCCAGCCACTACAACAAGCTGGAGGAGAAGGGAGTCCACCATAGGAAGGAGAGCAGGTACTAATATTTGTAGCAACTTGTTTGCATATCGGAAGACCATATCCTTTCCTACTTTTGTAGAATTTACCACATGCGCAACCTTAACAACTGGATCAAGAGCCAGCTGGTCAACGAGTACATCGCAAAGATCCGGGAGAGGAAGGGACACGATTACAGGATTCGTGTGCTGGACATAGGGTAAGCGAAATAGGGTAAGCGAAATGAAAAAGGGAATTAGATTGATTGTTCTGAACTGTAAATGTTTCTCCTTTGCAGTTGCGGCAAGGGCGGGGACCTTTTAAAGTGGCAGCGCGCCGGTGTGAGCTATGTTGCGTGCGCCGACATCGCCGCCACCTCCGTTGACCAGGCGAGATCGCGCTACCAGGACATGCGCCGGAGGGGAAACCAGGGAAGGATCTTCGACGCTGACTTTGTGGTGGCCGACTGCACCAAAGAGAGGCTCCGCGACAAGTACCGCGACCCCTCCGTCCGCTTCGACATCGTGTCCTGCCAGTTCGCCTTCCACTACTGCTTCGAGAGCCTCCCGCAGGCAGAGTGCATGCTTAGGAACGTCTCAGAGTGCCTGGAGGTGGGCGGATTCTTCATCGGGACGACGCCAGACGCGTACGACATTGTGCGGCGGCTCAGGGAGGGAGGGGAGCCTGCCAAGGACAGTGGCAGCGGCAACAACAGGACGGTGGGAAACTCCGTGTACAGGGTCACCAGCGAGAACTTTGACTCGACTTCAGAGGACGAGAGCAGGATTCCCCTTTTCGGGGCGAGGTACCGATTCCAGCTAGAGGTATAAGCTCACCGTTACTTGATTCGCATATTAATGGATAAGAGTGATTGCTTATTCCAGGGCGTGGTGGACTGCCCTGAGTTCCTTGTCCACTTCCCCACTCTGTCCAAGCTGGCGGACAAGCGGTTCGGACTGCTCATGGTGGCCAAGAGGAGATTTGCTAACTACTTCTCGCAGTTCTCCCAGTCTGGCATGGGGCTACTGGGAAAAATGAACGCACTGGTATGGCAATACGTCTCATTTCCCACAAGATGACACAAGGTTAATTATTTTTCAATTTTCAATTAACAGGAAACCTTCCCTCCCCCCCACGGTTCGGAGGCCGCCGCCGGTCGCCTGGCAGAGACGGAGGGGGAGAGTTACGAGCACGCCAGGCGGTTCCTCAGGGACCTGGAAGCACAAGATCCTGGCGGGAGAAAGTCCGTTGGCACCTTGTCCAAGGAGGAGTGGGAGGCGGCCACCCTGTACGTCATATTCGCGTTCAAGAAGATGTCAGAGCCTGCAAATCCTGGTGGCGGAGAAGGAAGCTGATCCGCTGACTGATGACCTGAATCTTCTTCACATTCTGTAATTTGAATATTAGGGTAAACCAAGGAAAAAGATCAGAATGCCAAAACAAGGTTGGATAAAAATTTTCTCGCTTAGACGGACGCAAGAAAGACATGATATGGCTTTTGCGTGGGAAAAAATATTTTTATTCTTCTCATTGGTAAGGCGGTGAATGCGGTGCAAAAGTGGTACACGCGTTTTTAAAACTAACCAAGTCTTTTTCAAAATGCAAGTGGATCTGTTTTTGGGAAAGGGAGTAACGTTCTGACACTGGCTGGCGTAAGCAGCATTTCATGCGTGTAGACATATTACGCCGTTTTGCACAGCATGTCCACCCTTACTGCCGTCGTCTTGCCGCTCTTGAAGCGGACAGTCACAACCTCCTCGTCGCCCCAGTCACCCTCCGGAGCAGGGCCGAGCACAACACTGAAAACATAATAAGATAACTTACATCACACGATGCCGTTGCAATCTTGTGATGTGAGCCTCACCCCTCCTCCTTTGACCCCTCCGGCAGCAGCAGCTTTGCCCTCTCCCCCTCCGACGGGGTGAACGGCTCCAGGTCAGCGAATGGAACCCACCTTGGCTCCTCCCTGTCGCCGTCGCCGAACACCCTCACCGCCGCCTCGGGAGGGGAGGACCAGTCGCTAGAGGAGACGCCACTGAGGTTCCTAACCTCGGTCACCACCGCCTTGCAGCCGCCGCGGCCGCACAGGGAGTTCTCACGTATACGGACCTTTTAAAAACAGACCAATCAATTAGAAAACTGCCTTTAGGGACTCGACAAGTCAAAATAGGAACAGCATATAAATGTGAGTTCTTGGCTTACCTCCATCAGGGGCAAAAACCTGAGCTCCAAATTCTCCTCGTTCCTCAGTCCTTCTCCAATAGTCTCGGCTTCTTCCTCTCCTTCACCTTGTTCGTCCGTCTCCATGTTAAGATCATCGTCCTGTACCATCAGCACCTCGTCGCCGTCGTCCCCTTCCACCCCGTCCTCCTCGATGGTCGCATTCTGGCGCTCATCTTCGTCCTCGACAGGTCGAGAGGATGCGATGGTGACCCTCTTCCTGGGCTCGGATTCATCCTCTCCCGAGTTGACCGTCTCAGTCTCCTCCGTGGTGAAGTCGCCCAAGTTGGAGACTAAAGAGTCGAAATACATTTTCAATTGCCCTACGCCTCATTTCACGGCACACGACTTACTCTTCGCCTTCTTGCTCCTGACATCGAACCTCCTCTTCATGTCGTCGTACCTCCTCTTCTGCGCTCCCGTCACCGACGGCCCCACCACCTTCAGGGCGCGCTGGAAGTGAGCGAGGGACACCACTGCGTCCATCGTCGAGGAAGAGGATGAGCTGATCTCCTCCAGCCTGAAGCGGGCGGCCCTGTTGACCAGGTCCGCCAGGTCGGCGCCGGAGAAGCCGCAGCAGCGAGGAGACGAAGCTAGAGCGTCCTGCGGAGGACACAGGGAAAAACATAAAACACAATTATAATGTTTCCCACACATTTGAACCATTGGAGGCAAAATTGGAAACGTAAAAAAAAGGACGAAGCAGCTGATTTGTAAAATTACTGACTGATTCCCGCAATGAAATAATGTCTCACCAGATCTACGTCTTCGGCCAGCCTGGGCCTCGTTCCCCCCTTAGTGAGCTTGTCTAGCACGTCCCTCCTCCCCTTGGCATCGGGCAGGTCGACGAAGAAGATGTTTGTTAGCCTTCCCGGGCGGAGAATGGCCTCGTCAATCATGTCAGGGCGG
>JAAUYB010084372.1_pt1 | contig 13294 bp, 22 predicted proteins | sample 7278071 | NCBI WGS metagenome assembly JAAUYB01 (sample SAMN14350121, study PRJNA611818) | marine sediment metagenome | isolation source: surface marine sediment (1.8m) | place: French Polynesia: Moorea | collected 2018-08
AACAATCTTACATTTGGGGCAAATCTTCTTGGCCGACGCTCTGACTTTCATTTTAACTCCCCTTGAAATTGACTAATGTCGAATGACTAATGAATAATTGATGAATCCGCTTCGCTCCTGTCAAATTAATATAAGATGATAGAATGCCGCCATTAGTCATTAATCATTTTTCATTATTCATTTCTTTTGTTACTTTGATCTGTAGGTGATTCTGCCGCGCGATAGATCATAGGGTGAAAGTTCGACAGTCACCTTGTCACCGGGCAATATTTTGATGAAATGCATTCTCATCTTGCCGGAGATGTGTGCCAGTACCTGATGTTTATTTTCCAGCTCAACCTTAAACATCGCATTGGGTAAGGTCTCGAGAACGATACCTTCCACTTTGATTGCCTCTTCTTTCGCCATATCAATACCGCCCTTTCATCTTGCCGCCGCTCTTTTTCAAAAAGCCCTCATAGTGCCGACTCAACATATGGGATTCCATCTGGGCTACCGTGTCAATTGCCACGCCAACCACGATCAATAGTGCTGTTCCGCCAAAATAAAACGGCACATTGAATTTGGTGATCAATACCGACGGCAGCACACAAACGGCCGAGACATAAATTGCCCCGCCCAGGGTAATTCGGGTAAGCACTTTGTCGATATAGTCCGCTGTGCGTTTCCCGGGTCGAATACCCGGAATGTAGCCGCCGGCCTTTTTCATATTGTCAGCCACATCGACCGGATTGAATGTCACGGCCGTATAAAAATAACAGAAGAAAAATATGAAGCCGACAAACAACAGTTCGTAAATCAGATTACCGGGCGTCATGGCGTTGGTGATATTCTGAATCCACTCGACTTTGACAAAACTGCCGATCGTTGCCGGGAACATAATAATTGACGAAGCAAAGATCGGCGGAATCACGCCGGATTGATTAATTTTTAAGGGCAGATGTGTACTCTGGCCGCCGTACATGCGTCGCCCGACCACGCGCTTGGCATACTGGACGGGGATACGGCGTTGTCCCTGTTCGACAAAAATGATAAACGCGATAACGCCGATCATCAGCACGACCAGGATCAGAACTGCAAAAATACCCATCTCACCGGTTGAAAGCAGACGGGCGGTATTGACGGTTGCCGCCGGCAACCGGCAGATAATGCCGGCAAAAATAATCAGGGAAATACCGTTTCCGATGCCCCGTTCGGTTATCTGTTCTCCGAGCCACATGATAAAAGCCGTACCCGCGGTCAGGGTGATGACCGTCATCAGCCGAAATGGCCAGCCCGGCAGCAAGACGACCGGTGCCCCGCCCGGAGAACTCATGCTTTCGAGACCAACACTGATGCCGAAGCCCTGAATGATACTCAAAACCACGGTACCGTATCGGGTATACTGGGTAATTTTTTTGCGTCCCTGTTCGCCCTCTTTTTTCAGCTGTTCGAGATGGGGTACGACGACCGTCAACAGCTGTAAAATAATGGAGGCACTGATGTAGGGCATGATACCCAGAGCGAACACCGACAATCGTTCAAAAGCGCCACCGGAGAACATGTTAAAGATTCCGAAAATCGTTCCCTCAGCCTGTTTGAAAAACGAAGCCAGCGCCAGGCTGTCGATCCCCGGAACGGGAACATGAACTCCGACGCGGTAGACGATCAGCAGCGCCAGGGTAAATAAGATTCGCTTCTTCAGCTCGGGTATTTTAAATATGTTTTGAAACCCGCCACCGATCATTAGATTACCTCTACTTTTCCACCAGCAGCTTCAATCTTCTCTCTGGCGTTTTTACTGATTTGATTGACTTTTACATCCACTGCATATTTAATTTCACCGTGCCCCAGAAGTTTGATCCCGTCTCGTTTGCCTTTGACCAGCCCGACTTGAATGAGGGCCTCCGCATCAACCACGCTGCCGTTTTCGAATCTGGCGAGATCCCGAACATTGATAATGGCAATGTTCTTCTTGAATATATTGGTGAAACCGCGCTTCGGCAGGCGGCGCTGGAGCGGCATCTGGCCACCCTCATAACCCGGACGAACGCCGCCACCGGACCGGGAGTTGTATCCTTTGGTTCCGCGGCCGGCTGTCTTGCCCGTTCCTGAGCCCACTCCACGCCCGAGCCGTTTGGGCGCTTTGCGAGATCCCTTGGCCGGTGATAATTCATTCAGCTTCATTAATTTTTCTCCTCAGCTTTTACGAGATGAGAGACCACCTGGATCATTCCCCGAATAGAAGGCGTATCCTGCAACTCAACGGTTTTATTCATTTTTGTCAAGCCCATGCCCCTCAGTACCTTGCGATGTTTTTCAGGCCGACCGATCATGCTCTTGACAAGCGTTACTTTCAGCATTCCTGCCATCTATATCATCCTTTCTCCCGATCCCTATTCTGCGATCAGACAGCGCCTTTCAGCAATTGACAGACCGCAAGTCTTTCGGCTCCGAAAGCCGCAGCGGAAAAACCGATCTTTACAGATCCTCGACGCCGATTCCACGCCGGGCAGCCACCTGATCGCGGCTCTCAAGCTGCTGGAGGCCTTCAATGGTCGCTTTTACCAGATTATGCGGATTGTGCGACCCCAGACACTTGGTCAATATATTCTGAACGCCGACTGCCTCGAGGACAGCCCGCACGGCACCCCCGGCGATGACCCCGGTACCCTGGGCGGCGGGTTTCAGCAGCACCCGACCGGCGCCGAATCTGCCGATCACCTCGTAGGGAATAGTTCCATCGACCAGCGGCACATCCACCATGTTTTTTTTCGCTTTTTCAACGCCCTTGCGGATCGCCTCAGGGACTTCACCGGCTTTTCCAAGACCGAATCCGACAGACCCGTCTCCATCGCCAACAACGACGATTGCACTGAAACTGAATCGGCGGCCACCTTTAACAACCTTTGCCACCCGATTAATGTGAACTACTTTGTCAATTAATTGAACTTCTTCAATCTCTGGTTTTAACAAGAGCCTGCCTCCTTCGCAGTCCAAAAAAAATAAATAGACGAAAAAAAATGCGGCTTAGAAAATAAGACCGGCTTCACGGGCGCCCTCCGAAAGCGATTTGATTCGTCCGTGATACAGGAATCCATTGCGGTCAAAGACAACTTTCTTGATACCCTTATCCAGCGCCCGCTCACCGATGAGTTTTCCCACAAATTTGGCTGCCTCGACTTTATTTTCGAATTTAGGGGCATCTTTCGCCTGTTGATCCACAGTTGAAGCCGTTGTCAGCGTGAAGCCCTTGGAATCATCAATAATCTGGGCGTAAGTGTGCCGAGCGCTTCTAAAAACACTGAGTCGAGGGCGGTCTGATGTTCCATGAATTTTCTTGCGTATTCTTTTCTTGCGTTTCAAACGAGCTTGTTTTCGAATGTTCATCGACCCCATTTTGCTTTCCCCCTGAGAATGTCGAATGATGAATTAATGAATTCTTCATTCTAAATTTAAAAGTGAGGAGCGAAGCGCCACCGACCATTCGCCCTTCGACATTCGTCAATCGTCATTCTATTTGGTTCCGGTTTTGCCGGCTTTTCTACGGATATACTCCTCGGCGTATTTGATGCCTTTGCCCTTATAAGGCTCCGGCGGTCGAATTCGGCGAATCGCCGCAGCCGCAAGACCAACCTTTTGCTTGTCGATTCCGGACAATTTGATGTTGTTGTTTTTTTCGACCGTTGCCGAGATTCCCTCCGGCAGATCAAACTTAACCGGGTTGGAATATCCAACGTGCAAAATGAGCTGCTTGCCGCTCAGTTCAGCCCGATATCCGATCCCATTGATTTCAAGGCCTCGTTCAAAACCCTGATTCACGCCGGTTATCATATTGGCCACGAGACTGCGCGTTAGCCCCTGCAAAGCCCGACTGGTTCTGTCTTCTTTCTTCATTGTGACATTCATAATCCCGTCTTCGACGTTCAAATCAACTGCGGGATGAATGCTCTGGCTCAGTTTGCCCTTGGCGCCTTCAACAGTCAGCAGGCGGTCGGTGTAGTCAATTTTTATTTTATCCGGTATCGGAATCGGTTTTTTGCCCACGCGAGACATTTTTTACTCCCCTGTTTTTAGTCAAATCGTCAAATAGTTTAATCGTTAAATCGCATCATTTCGATTCGGTTATCCCCACAACCCAATTAAACAATTAAAACTTCGATCCTTTAATTATTTAACTTATCAACCAGTCAACTATTCAACCAGTCAACTAAACCTACCAGACATGGCATAGGACCTCTCCCCCCAGTTTTTCCTGACGGGCTTTTTTATCCGTCATCACCCCTCGGGAGGTGGATAAAATCGCTATACCCATTCCATTGTAAACCGGTTTGATCTCCTTGCATTTAACATAAACCCGCCGGCTGGGCTTGCTGATGCGTTTCAGACCATAGATCACGTTGGCTTGTCCGGCACTGTATTTCAGATAAATTCTCAATATCCCCTGTTTGCCGTCTTTGAGAAATTTGTAGTTCCGGATGTATCCTTCATTTTTCAAAATCTTCGCCAGTTCGATCTTCAAAGTCGATCCAGGGACATCAACGCTGTTGAATTTTGCTTTGGCCGCGTTGCGCACACGGGTTAACATGTCAGCTATTGGATCACTAATCGCCATTTTACTCTCCTATTATTCCGATCGTTCGAGCCGGTTTCGGCTGTCCGCTAACGTCATTCGGAACTGCTTGACCGACATCCACAAACCGAATTACCAGCTTGATTTTACGACTCCAGGCAATTTGCCCTGAGAAGCAAATACCCGAAAGCAGATCCGACAAATACCGAATTTTCTCAGATACCCGCGGGGACGGCCGCAAATCGGGCATCGATTGTAGGATCTGACTTTAAATTTGGGTTTTCGCATGGCTTTATTTCTGAGCGCTTTTTTCGCCAAAACTTCCTCCTGATTTGAATCTCTGGGCTTAGAACCCTGTACCTCCTTCGGTCACACTGCTAAGCGGAAGGGATTCTTATTTTATTTCTTTTAACCACAGATTTTTCACTAAGTTTCACAGAATTATCAAGCCGTCTGCTGCGCAAAACAGAAGATTTCTTTTATTTATGTTTCAGTTTCCGTGACTTTCCGTGTATTTCCGTGGTATTCTTTTGATTCTAAGCGTTGCGCTTTCAACACTGAGCTTTTGAACTTTGAACCTTAATTCCGAAATGGCATACCCAAGAGCCGCAGAAGTTCCTTGCCCTCTTCGTCGCTCTGGGCACTTGTGACCACGCTGATGTTAAGCCCCTTAATTCGATCAATTTTATCGTAATCAATTTCCGGGAATATAATATGCTCTTTTATCCCCAGAGAGTAATTTCCGCGTCCATCAAAGGCTTTGCCTGAAATCCCCCTGAAATCGCGGACACGGGGTAGTGCAATATTCACCAGTTTATAGAAGAAATCGTACATACGCTGTCGCCGCAACGTCACCATACAGCCGATGGGCATCCCTTCTCGCAGTTTAAAGGCTGCAATGGATTTTTTGGCCCTCGTAACCACCGGCTTTTGGCCGGCGATGGTTTTAAGCTCCTCGGTTGCCGCATCCAGCAGCTTGATGTTTTGAATGGCTTCACCCAACCCCATATTCAATACCACCTTCTTCAGCCGGGGCACTTCCATAATATTTTGGTATTTGAAAGCTTCAATCAGCTTGGGTACTGCATCTTTCTCGTAAAATACTTTTAATTGTGACATTCTGATCCTCCGGCAGATGGTCCTATGTATCGAGAGCTTCGCCGCATTTGACACAGGCCCGAATCTTTTTGCCATCCTCCAGCCGTTGCATTTTGACCCGTGCCGGTTTAACGCACTTACCGCACATTACCATTACATTGGACCACTGGATCGGCATTTCCTTCTCGACTATCCCGCCCTGTCGGTTTTGCTGGGTTGGTTTACTGTGGCGTTTAACAATATTTATCTTTTCAACGAGAATCCCGCCTTTTTTGCGGTCAACCTTCAGGACCTTTCCAATTTTGCCCTTGTCCTTACCGACAATGACTTTGACCTTGTCATCTTTCTTTATGTAGCACTTGTCTGCCTTCATGAATTTATCTCCAAAAAGAGTGAAGATCGTTATTCGTTATTTGTTATAAGTTATTGGCGATAGGTTTTCTAACTTTCCCTTTCGAATAACCAATAACAAATAACTAATAACTAAACTCTACAACACCTCCGGCGCCAGTGAAATGATTTTCATAAACCGTTTGGCTCGCAGTTCACGGGCCACGGGACCGAAAATGCGGGTGCCAATAGGTTCTCTGGCCGCATTGATCAGCACAGCTGAATTGTCATCGAATCGGATGTAGGAGCCATCCGGCCGACGAATTTCTTTTTTGGTCCGCACAATTACGGCTTTTAGCACATCTCCCTTTTTCACCTTGGCATTCGGTATGGCTTCCTTTACGGTTACGACGATGATGTCACCGATAGATGCATACCGTCGGCGGGAGCCTCCCAGCACCTTAATACAGTAAAGTACTTTGGCGCCGGAGTTGTCAGCCACGGTTAATCGAGTTTCCGCCTGAATCATATTTCAAGTTCCCTCTGTAATCAAACAGCTTTTTCGACAATTTTGACGACCCGCCATCTTTTCGTTTTGCTAAGCGGACGGGATTCCGAAATCAGCACCTTGTCACCTATCTGACAATCATTGCTTGCATCATGGGCTGCAAATTTGGCGCGCCTTCTGACATATTTGTGGTACATCTGGTGTTTGACCAATCGTTCAACCAGAACCGTCGCAGTTTTATTCGCCTTGTTGCTGACCACGGTTCCAATCAATTGCCTTTTCATTCCTCGTTGTTTCATGGCAGCCACTACTCGCTATCTTTCTTTTGATTTTGGGAGACCTCTTTAATGATCGTCTCTATTCTGGCAATATCTCTTTTGGTCTGCTTCATCCGCTGCGGATTTTCGAGCTGACCGATCTCGTGCTGAAATCTCAGATTGAACAGCTCTTCTCTCAAATCAGAGATCTTGCTCTGCATTTCATCCGGGTTCATATCCCTGATCTCGCTGGCCTTCATAAGCTTTCGCTCCTCTCGACGAATTTCGTTTTAACCGCAAGCTTATGGGACGCAAGCCGCAGGGCTTCCTGAGCCATTTCTCTGGAGACACCCTGCATTTCGTAAAGGATTCTGCCGGGACGAATCACGGCTTCCCATCCTTCCGGCGCCCCTTTACCCTTGCCCATCCTGACTTCAGCGGGTTTTTTCGTAAATGGCTTGTCAGGGAAAATACGGATCCAGATCCGCCCCCCCCTTTTGACATGGCGGGTCATCGCGATACGGGCGGCCTCAATTTGTTTGGCACTGACTTTCCCGCATTCAACTGCCTGCAGTCCGAATTCGCCAAAATTCAATGTGCAGCCGCGGCGGGCAACGCCACGCATTTTTCCTTTTTGCTGTTTTCGGAACTTTACTTTTTTTGGGCTTAGCATTTCCTATATCTCCAAAGTAAATAATATCCAATAACAAATAACCAATAGCCAGTAGCTATGCTTGCGCTTCGGTCTCCAAATGATCCTTTTTCAGTATTTCTCCTTTAAAGATAAAAACCTTAACGCCGATTATCCCGTAAGTGGTGCGTGCCTCAATAAACCCGTAATCGATATCCGCCCGCAGCGTGTGCAGCGGCACACGCCCTTCCCGATACCATTCGGTGCGAGCCATTTCCGCACCACCCAGCCGGCCGGAGCAGATGATTTTGACCCCCAGTGCCCCGAAACGCATGGCGGAAGAAACCCCCCGTTTCATCGCGCGCCGGAAGGCGACCCGTCGTTCGATCTGCAGGGCCACATTTTCAGCGACGAGCTGAGCCTCAATTTCCGGCTTCCTGACCTCCTGAATGTCAATCATGACCTCATGGGCCGTCATTTTCTCGAGGTCTTTTTTCAGCTGAGATATTTCAGCGCCTTTTTTGCCGATTACGATACCCGGTCTGGACGTAAAAATCCGTAAGCGAACCCGCTTGGAGGAACGTTCGATCTCAATCCGCGAAACACCGGCATGGAAGAGCTTTTTCTTGATAAACTTTCGCAGTTTATGATCTTCCAGAATATATTGGGCATAGTTTTTACCGCCAAACCAGCGCGACTCCCAAGTTTTCACTATTCCCAATCTGATTCCTATCGGATTTACTTTTTGACCCAACCTATACCTCCTTTATGATAGCGTGGAATCTTCAGCCAACGTGACGGTAATATGACTGGTTCTTTTTAAAATTCGCGTTCCCCGTCCCCGTGCTCTCGCCTTCCAGCGTTTTAGACTCGGTCCCTGATCGGCCGTGATATTTCGAATAACCAGCAGATCAACATCGATGTCGGCATTCTGGTCGGCATTGGCCACGGCAGACCGGATAATTTTTTCCAGGATTCCGGCCGCCTTCTGCGGCATAAACTGAAGTGCCTGCAGCCCGCTTTCAACCGGTTCGCCTTTGATGGCGCCTACCAGTTTTTGCACTTTCGTCGGCGAAATACGAACATATTTCGAAACGGCTCTAACCTCCATGATTCCTATCCCTTGTCTTCTTGTGTTCAGGTGTCAGCAATAGAGAATTCCGTTACCGACACCTCGTATGAAACTTCAACTAGATATCTCGCAGAGCCCGCTGAGCACACAGAGCTTTTAAGGTTGTTCTCTGAGAACTCTGTGAGCTCTGTGAGAGATAAATTTTCTTAAGTTTCTTTTTCGATTTGACCGGTCGTTTTTTTGGCCGGCGGCTGGGCTGACACCTGAAACCTACTTTCGTGGATTACCGCTTCAGCTTCGACTTCTTATCCCCTGCATGTCCGTAAAATGTGCGGGTAGGCGAGAACTCACCCAATTTGTGACCCACCATGTTTTCAGAGATAAACACCGGCACAAATTTGCGGCCGTTGTGAACCGCCAGGGTAATCCCAACCATCTCCGGCACAATCGTCGAACGCCGCGACCACGTTCTTATCACACGATTACTGCGTGTTTCCTGGGTTACCAGGACTTTACTCATCAGCTTCTGTTCAACGTACGGACCTTTTCTTAAAGATCGTGGCATACTTAACCTCGGTAATTTGTTATTAGTTATTTGTTATCGGTTATTTGTTGTTGGTTGATAACGAATAACTATTTTCTATTACGCCGTTTGATGATCAAGCGATCACTACCTTTATTCTTTCTTGTTTTGTAACCTTTGGTGGGCCAGCCCCAGGGACTGCAGGGATGACGACCGCCGGATGAGCGGCCTTCACCGCCGCCCATGGGATGGTCAACCGGGTTCATGGCAACGCCCCTGACCTTCGGCCGTTTACCCAGCCAGCGTTTTCGACCGGCTTTGCCCAGATCGATATTTTCGTGTGACACATTGCCCAGTTGACCGACGGTGGCCTTGCAGTTCAGTAAAACCATGCGGACTTCCCCGGAAGGCAGTTTTATCAGCGCATAGCGATCTTCCTTTGCCACCAGCTGGGCGTAGGTACCGGCACTTCTGACAATCTGACCACCTTTGCCGGGGCGCAGTTCGATATTATGAATTTGCGTACCCAGCGGAATATTGCTGAGCGGCAGTGTGTTGCCCGGCTTGATATCAGCCTCGGGGCCGGACTGAACCATATCATTGACCTTGAGGTTCAACGGTGCAAGGATATATCGCTTTTCGCCGTCGACATAGTGCAGCAGCGCGATCCGGGCCGATCGATTGGGGTCATATTCGATTGACGCCACTTTAGCGGGTATACCGATTTTGTCCCGTTTGAAATCAATCATCCGATAATGGCGTTTGTGCCCACCCCCGCGATGCCGGATGGTGATGCGTCCTTTGGAGTTGCGCCCACCTGACTTTTTGATTGCCCGCAACAGTCGTTTTTCCGGCTCGGTTTTGGTGATCTCCTCGAACGATGCATACGCCTGAAAACGCCGCCCCGGTGACGTCGGTTTTACCTTTTTAATTGCCATTCCTAACTCCCCTGCAATCGGCTATCGCCGATTGATTGTAAATTGACAATTGAATATTGAATATTTGCGGTATGCTGTCCAATTTATTTTTACCCCGTTGTGATTGCGGAATCGAAAAAAATTGGATCGATAGAATACCACAATTCTTCAATCTTCAATATTCATTCCCTAGACCCCCTCGAAAAAGTCGATTCTCTCCCCCGGCATCAGTTTGACAATCGCTTTTTTCCAATCGCGACGCTTGCCGACGATTCTACCGCGCCGCTTGGCCTTGCCCGTTATCTGCATTGTCTTGACCCCGGCAACCCGGACACCGAAAATCGATTCAACCGCTTTTTTGATCTCGATCCGATTGGCCCGCCGGTCAACCTCAAAGGATACCTGGTTGAACAGCTCTTTCTGGATACTGGTCTTCTCAGTGATTAGGGGTCTCTTGATGATTTCATGTGCCATCATGCGCGCAGCCTCCCCTCGATGTTCTTTACAGCAGGCTCCAAAAGTACCAGGGTCTGATATTTGAGAATATCGTAAACATTCAAACCTTCACTTCTAAGGACTTTGACATCCGGCACATTTCTGGAAGAAAGCTCCAGCTGCTCGTTTTGGTTGTCGGTAACGATCAACACATTATCTAGTTTCAGGGTATCAAGTGCACTTACAAACGCTTTAGTCTTAATTTGGTCAAGGTCGAATCGGTCCAGAACCATCAGTTCATTTGCATTTAATTTACTGCTCAGCGCCATTTTCAAGGCCAGGCGCCGAACCTTCTTCGTGACCTTCAGCGCATATTTCCGTCCATCCGGGCCAAAAACAACCCCGCCGCCCCGCAGCAGAGGCGATTTAATATCACCGCGTCGAGCCCGTCCGGTGCCTTTCTGTCGAAACAGTTTTCTGCCACTGCCCCTCACATCACTGCGGTGTTTGACGGCAGCCGTACCGGCACGCCGGCGGGCCAATTGCATCTTGACGACTTCGTGCAAAACGCTTGATTTCACGGGTACGCTGAAAATATCGTCTGCCAGTTCGATCGTTGAAATTTGCTTTCCTTCTACATTTTGAACATCTAAGACCGGCATCTTTTTCCTCGTTTATTTCTCATCGATATGCGTTGACAGATTTTTATTCGCTTTTAAATTTGAGCTTCTTGACGGACACCAACCCGGCTTCACCACCCGGAATCGCGCCTTTTACCAGGATCAGATTATCATCGGATCGAATATCAACGATCTCAAGATTGCGGATCGTCTTGCGATCATTGCCATACCGACCCGGCATTTTTTTGCCTTTGATAATTTTAGCCGGCCACGCACTGCAACCCACAGAGCCCGGTCGACGGACGTTGCGGCTGCCATGGGTCATGGGTCCGCGGTGGAACCCATGCCGTTTGATGGTGCCCGAAAACCCGCGCCCCTTGGATGTCCCGACCACATCAACCCGCTCGCCAACGTTAAACATTTCCACGGTAATTTCCTGGCCGAGACTGTATTCAGCGGGATTATCCACGGCAAATTCTCGCAGATATTGGAAGCATTGATCGCCGCTTCTTTTGAAATGACCCTGCAACGGTTTATTCACACGGCTTGACTTTTTGCCGCCGAAACCAAGTTGAAGGGCGTTGTAACCGTCTGTTTCATTCGTCTTGATCTGAGTTACCACACAGGGTCCGGCTTCAATGACCGTGGCCGAAACATATCTGCCTTCGGAAGTAAAAATTCCGGTCATCCCCAATTTTTTTCCTAAAATTCCTCTGCTCATAGCCAAACATATCCCTTATGCACAGCAGTTATCGACTCAATCGCCTCTGCTTTATAACAGGTTTGATTTTTTATCTTGACGGGAACCAAGAATCCAGGGGCTCGATATATGAGTAATCCTGGTACATCACACTTCTTACCCCTGAATAGAGGATGGCAAACTAAAGCTTTATCTCAACATCGACACCAGGGGAAAGGTCCAATTTCATCAGCGCATCGACAGTCTGCTGCGTGGGCTCAAGAATATCGAGCAAGCGTTTGTGTGTCCGCATTTCAAATTGCTCGCGTGATTTTTTATCAATGTGGGGCGAACGCAAAACGCAGTACTTGTTGATCCGGGTCGGCAATGGAATCGGCCCCACAACCTTGGCGCCGGTCTTTGCCGCCGTGTCAACAATGTCCGATGCAGACTGATCCAACAGCTTATGATCATACGCCTTAAGCCGGATCCTGATCTTGGTATTTGTTATCATTACCTTAAATCTCTTTCCTAATTATTCGATAATTTCGCTGACGACGCCTGCGCCTACCGTACGGCCGCCTTCCCGCACCGCAAAACGAAGCTCTTTTTCCATCGCAATCGGCGTAATCAACTGCGCCTCAATCGTCACATTGTCCCCCGGCATCACCATCTCCACCCCTTCGGGCAACGTCAGCACTCCCGTCACATCCGTTGTGCGAAAATAAAACTGCGGCCGATAGCCGCTGAAAAACGGCGTATGCCGGCCACCCTCCTCTTTGCTCAATACATACACCTCCGCCTTGAACTTCGTATGCGGCGTGATCGAGCCCGGAACCGCCACCACCTGCCCACGCTCCACTTCATCGCGCTTCGTGCCGCGCAACAATACACCGATGTTGTCTCCCGCCTGGCCCTCGTCCAGCAGCTTGCGGAACATCTCCACTCCCGTGCACACCGTCTTAAACGTCTCGCGGATCCCCACAATCTCCACATCATCTCCCACGTGCACGATTCCCCGCTCCACGCGGCCCGTCACCACCGTACCGCGACCCGATATGCTGAACACATCCTCTATCGGCATCAAAAACGGCTTGTCCACATCTCGCTCCGGCTCCGGAATAAACGTGTCGATCGCCTCCATCAACTCGAATATCGGCTTGACTTCCTCCGATTCCGGATCATCGCTCTCCAGCGCCTTCAACGCACTGCCGCGCACTATCGGCGTGTCATCTCCCGGAAACTCATACTTGTCCAACAGCTCCCGCAACTCCAGCTCCACCAACTCGATCAACTCCTCATCATCCACCATGTCACACTTGTTCAAGAAGACCACGATCTGCGGCACCCCCACCTGACGCGCCAGCAATATGTGCTCTCGCGTCTGCGGCATCGGACCATCGTCGGCTCCCACTACCAGTATCGCACCATCCATCTGCGCTGCACCCGTGATCATGTTCTTAATGTAGTCCGCATGACCCGGACAGTCCACATGCGCGTAATGACGATTCTCCGTCTGATACTCCACATGCGCCGTGGCTATCGTGATCCCGCGCTCCTTCTCCTCGGGCGCCTTGTCGATCTGATCAAATGGAACGAAATCCGCCATCCCCTTCAACCCCAGATGCTTGGTGATCGCCGCTGTTAACGTCGTCTTGCCATGGTCAATGTG
>JAAUYB010150552.1_pt1 | contig 13282 bp, 6 predicted proteins | sample 7278071 | NCBI WGS metagenome assembly JAAUYB01 (sample SAMN14350121, study PRJNA611818) | marine sediment metagenome | isolation source: surface marine sediment (1.8m) | place: French Polynesia: Moorea | collected 2018-08
GGTGAAGGTTTCAGGGACGGTGGTCGAATAAATGCATTTCGAGCTAATACCGCCGACAGGGCCTGGTAGTCTTGGCATCCAACCACACATTTCGTGCACAAAGGACTATATACGGGGAAGGGGCAAAAATGCACCGGGCCCCCCTTAGCACAGTTAGACATTTGGAACGGAGGCGAGAGACTATTTTACACGATACAAGATGGCTCTGAGATTAATTGCGAAACGAGCTCTTGTATGCATCAAACATATTCCGGGAAAGCCAACCGCCTAGAAGAAACTAACGATTACCTTCCAACCGGGAAAATGATGCGTCGTCAAAGACCAGAGAAACATATAGTACAATAAGAGGAAGAGGAACTACTGTAAAGGGAAGGGGGCAGAAACAATTCAAAGAGCTTCTTCCTTTTTTGCACATGGGAGACCTCCCAAAACGCCTAATCTTTCTTCTTCAGTCAACTAAGTGTCGAGGGTTTTTTTTTGCTTCCCGTGGGGTTCTCTGGAACCACAGTCCTTCGGCCCCAACTTCGCCTTCTTCAGGGAAGCCCTTGCCATTCTTTGACTTTAGGCGGGGTATGGGGATGGATTTGGGCTCCAAACGGGCCGAAAGTTGGTGGGGCGGCACCGGGATTTGAACCCCGGACCTCCTGCATGACAGTCAGGAGTGCTAGCCATTACGCTACGGGGGCTGCCCTCTCCATGTCGAGTATATTTTTGTGGGAGGAGGTTTAAAAATGAAAGAGAGAGATCAACACTTTGTACGATGTTCCTTTTCTGAATCCTCCAAGAGCCAAAACGGTAGACGGGGGAAAACATCTTCCTCCTTTCAAGTGAGTAGGGCTGCTTAAAAAAGGAGCAGACCTACTAAATATTCTTTTTTTCATTCCTTTCTTTTTCCGAGTATAGGCGCCTGCCTTTTCGCCATTTTTGGTGGCGTTGGCGTGTCCGCCAGTCGAGTCAGCCCTTTCTGTTCCAAGGCCGGGGAAGGAGAAGCCACGCACACCCCTACCTTTCCCTTGCAAGCCGCTCGCGAGGGCTGGAAGACGGAACAAGGAGGGGGAGGAGGAAGGCCTTTTCGCTGTGCATTTTTTTTTGCGCGCGCTGCCGCTGCTGAGTTTTTGGCGAATGCACTTTTGCAAAAAGAAGAAGCAAAAACACTGTGAAAAGAGATGGCGCTGTGGAGCGCTGTTTCGATACAGTTCTTGTCTCATTAAACAGTCAACGCGTGTGAGGAAACAACAAAGTTGAAAGTATATAGATGTTTATTAGAAAATAGGGCGGCAAATTTTTTTGGCCTCGAAATGTCAAGTGTTCTTGATCAGGTCGAGGGGAGCGACCCTCCCAGAAACAATCGTGTGGCTTGTAGGCGTGCAAGCAGGGCAACTGTAGCCGACCGCTCCTCGTCTGTAACGTCTTTCATTTCGTAGGGAAACAAAATTTCATTGCTACCATCTTTCTGGAGAGAGAAGAGCGAAATACGAGCTCGACCTCCCTACATGGATTCTGAGACACCGAGTAAACGTTTTTCAGGGAGACTCAACTGCACATTTATTTCGAGAGTCTTTTGACGATAATCTGCATGCTGCCCTTCCTTCCTCTCCTGTTTGTTCCCAGGGCGTTCCCCATAGTAAAAATATACATAGTAGACCCATCCCGCTCGTTTCCCGTTTTGATTTTTGCTTTTTTCTTTCCCCCAATTAGTGATACGGACAATCTTTACTCAAGCTCAAAAAATGAAATCTTAAATCTTAGTTGAACTTTTCTTCTCATTTCATGAATTGGGATGGTAGAATCATCGACGATAAGATAAAAGACAATTTTTTTAAAAAAAATCGGCCAAGGCTCGAAAATATTTTTTTCAACGCATGTTATCACTACAGTGCGAGCGCTCTCGCTCGCTAAAGCGGAGTAGCGGACAGTAGGCAGTAGCGAGAGAAAGGAGAGAGAGGGCAGGACGGGGGAAGGGGAAGGGGAAAGGAAAGCCAAAAAAGCGCGCCCGCGCTGCAAATTTTGGTCCCTTGTGACAACGATTTCTCAAAAACTACTCAAAATTTGGCAAATAAAACCAGCTTGGCAGTTCAAGTACATCATGGGCTCTCTGCCAAGCTTTGTCCTTTTCTTCTCAGTGGTCTAGGAGCAGAGATATGAATGTCACAAGCTTCCCCTACCTTATGATCTCTCCAAATCCCGTCTCTTTTGGCCCCTGCCGGCTAAAAAGGAAGAAAGCGCAGAGCTCCGCCCGCGGTGGGTCTACTGTCTAGTTTTTGTACTGTGGCGTTCCCTTTACAAAGAAAAAAAACGGAAAAAAGTAGTGGCCTCCAAAGTCCGAGCTGAAAATCTGGCAGATGGCTTCAGAGCGACGGAGCGAATGGTACTATACTAGCCCCCGAAACTGCATATTTCCCCCCGAGAGTTTGAGACTCATCTGCTTCCATTCCTCGTGTCCCAGACTCCCAGGGCGACTGGGGTACCTATATTGTTTAGCCTACAGTCACTTTTTTCAATGGCACAGTCAGAATTATAGAAAAGGAAGCGAGGAGGGTGAACAGAGGTGGCGCCACTGACCAATTAGGACACGATGTTTTTCAGCGTCGTCCCAATGCATTCCAGCAGCAGAGAGGTATATATCTGGCATTAATAAAACCTTTTTCAGGTTGACCGCTAGAAAAGTATCCTTGTCGAAGTGAAAAAAAGGTCGTTTGCTGCAGATCGGAAGTTGAAGAAGTCGACGGTGTTTTCAGAGTCAATTGATCACATTCCAATAGGAAAGCATTGGAATCGACCTTGATGAACGTGCCGTTCTCGTACACGCAGAACAAGAAACCTTTCTTTAAAAGAGGGAGGTGCCGGAGAGGGGAAAAGCGCCAGCGGCTCTTCTTCCCCCCGAGGCTAAAAATCCACCACCCTCATTGTTGTAAAATGGGCGGCTTTTTCCTCGTCGGTTCGGACATTTGTACGTAGAGCTCGTGATCGGCGAACTAACTCTCCATCTGAGTCGACTTCTTTCTTAATGTCCAACTGTATTTTTGGAGAGCCCCGCGACGGAGCAGGAGCAGCATCGGAAGAAAGCTTCTCCCCCCAAAGGGGCCGCATTTTTTCTTATAACAAGTTTTTTTCCATATTTAGCTGCCAACTAATGTTTCTCAAACCTTTAAATCGGACCGGGGAATATTCCACCGGCACTTCCTCTTTTACGAAAAGTTGCAAACCCACTTAAAAAAAGATTTCGGTACCTTCATCGCTGCTGCTTAGCTTCTTTGCAGTCCTTTTATTTATCAATTATTTCTGTGGCGAACATCGGAATCTTGGGTAACGGAAATAACAATGCGTAGTTTTCCCCCCACCTGTTTCGCCTCTATGAGTGTATGTTCAATTGTTCATTCCATGTACACTTGCATGAAATCTGTATGCACTGTATTGCACATTGCAGGACACCAAGAAAAACCCTGATATGCCTGCCAAAATATTTCGTTATTTGGTAGCCTCTGACTCACCCTGAACTCTTTGCATTTTCCGTTAAAACCTCCTTTGTTCGCCTTACCCATTTTAAATTACGACGGTATCTACGCCCTAACTACATCCTTTATTTATTTATTTTATTACCGTACACCGTATACGTATGGATATACCTTTAATATTTTACAATTTTTTTAAGTTTTTGGAACGAGCCACTCGGGAATTACTGTCTTGGAACGATACGAGCTACTAGCCTACTACGGCGAAATAAATAACTTGAACTTGAACTTGCCTTATAGGTAATTTCCCTCCTGCAGGGACAAATCTACGTCTTAATCTGTCAAAAGAAAAAAATGCTGAAAAATGCCAAAGAGAGATGGCGCCATTGTAAAAAAAACCGCCATATTGATATCTCTAGACTTGTATGCAAGCCCACTATTTCCCACATTAGGCACCACTTGTCGTTTCATGCACTAGATCAGCCTGCAATTCTAAATCTTTGAGAGCACCTCTGATTTTGCTATTGTATTTTGATGTGAACCCCGCGGTAAATTTGAGCCCCTTGCTTCCTTTTCCTTGCCAATAAGCATGAAACGGCAGAAATAGACAAATGTTCAAAAAATCTTTTCGGTTTTTCTTTCCTATGAAAAAACTTGCGAATGTCTTGCCTCACCTTTTGCCGGAAGTTGGAAATTAAGCAGATGGCGAGCGAAAGGCGTAGCCAACACTTTGATTGCATGACCTACACCAGCAGACCAGCATGCAAAAATATGGAGGAAGGGAGGAAAGAAACAACACAAATGTGTAATGTAGATGTCGCAAGGGTTGTTTGAACGAAGTAAGAAATAGCATGTGCCCATTTTGACAATGCACCTTGGGAGGTGCAAGTAACAAAAAATCTTTTGATCAAGAGTGAACCACACACTTAGGAAATCGAGTTCAAGTTGACCTTAGTATATTGAGCAGAGATATTTGTCCTTTAAGGAAAGATAATTCACTAAAGTTTCCTCCCGGGCCACATTGCTTCCTATCTAAAAATTTTTTTTAGTTCAGTCGAATTTTTGGGAGATGATCAGTCCATCACTTCTTCCCTTTATTCTGGCGCGGGCCCCCCGGATATGAGAGCTCAGTGGGACGTAAATATAGAATCCACCGAGCTCCCAGAGGGCCCGCAAAAACAATTCGTTGTCTCTCCTGCGTTTTATAGGAGTTATAAGTGGCACAAAATTTGGGAATTTAGTCCGAAATTCAATCTCTTCTCTCACAAGTTTCCTTTATTTTACCCCCAAGCATGGGACAAACAAGTCTCCACTGCTATCCATACAGCGGGGGCCCTTCTACCTGGGTTGATGGCTCCCCCTTTGTCTCCAGACTGAAATGGGCGGAACCTTAAGAAACACCCAAGGCGGCTGGATTTTTTTGGCGGGAAAAACTGGGTGGACAACGAATGCAGCTGAAAAAAAAAAACGGAAATTTTTTTTGGTACAAATCGAGCAAAGAGATGGCGTTGGGTTCAAGTTTGTATCGTCGTCGTATACCCACTACAAGGAATCGTACATTACTGAGACAGTTAATCTAAACCAGCATTCGTGCGCGTGGCATCTGAGATTCAGGGTGATGATTCTCATGTCAAGAGTTCGCATTCGTACAAGCACGTCGAAGTTAACGAGAAAGATTTGACGGAAAATTTGGACAGAGGGAAAAATATTGACCTGGAAGGTGTGGCATTAAAACGACGCTTGATATGTTTGCACCTGTATCAAATAGAGTTGGCTTGTTATATGGAGGAAGCTCAATGGAAGAGGCTACAATAAAAGAGTCTCAAGCCATGAAAAGAAGGCTTCCCAAAAAAGTATCCTGCAGTGACTTTTTCCTGTCTAGCTATACTCAAGAAAATTACCTATCTTTGCGGCCGGAAACAAGGAGCCATTTTCCTTCTTAGCGTTCTCACTAATTCAACTTACCTGCAAAAGACAAAAAATGACCACTTACTAATAATTATAGTTTACTTTGAAACCGATAATTTCTTTTTTTTTTCGCTATGTTGATCGATTTTTTAATGTATTTATTCTTAGGCGCCACGGGATCTGATGACAAATTGCCCATGTTGCTGTAAAGACGGAAGAAGGGTAATCTGCCTGAACCCAAGTCTGATGATATGGTCGGAAGGAGTAAATTGGAGCTCCTATTTTTCAAAGCTCTTTTTCCCAAGAATAATAGAAGGCAGTCCCAAACGTGGAAACAGTGACCATGGACGAAAAATATATGTGTAGGATTTATTTTTTTTCTGGAAAATCGAAGTTTTATGTTTCTTTCATGAAATCTATTTGAGGACAATCTTGTTCGAGTAGTGCCAAATGCAAAGAAAGCATGATGCGTTCTAAGAAGAGTTACATAGAAAAGTCGAAAGCACATGGATGCCGGACGAAACATTTTTCTACGATTATTTTTAAACTCTGACTTGCTCTCCAGGCGCTTACAGGAATTGAAAGAGTTGGTAGTTTCGTTGCTCATTATTATTTTTAAAATATGTGGGGGATAGGGAGACAAGAAGGAACTTGCATCACCCTGACTCAACCCCCCTTGCACTTGGTTGGAGCAACGTGATTTGGGGCGGTTTTTTTAACTTCTGCATTACTCCCAACTTTTTTGAACCACCATTGTCCCTTAAATTGTTCTCGCGTCCGACCACCCATTTATTCTTGTTTGTCTCTGCACTACCGCACTGCAGGGATGCGCAATATGATTGATACACCTTTACATCATCTCAAATAATAATATGCTCCAAAATGCATTTCGACACCAAATTTTTTTTAGACACCTTGTACATATGAATGGGAATCAAAACCACCTAGTAGTTTTTGAGTAAAGGGCTTCCGCAAAGAGTGTGTAACTTCAAGCGGATCCCACTGTAGATGTACCCAAGCTTGAAATAAGACGAACGGGCGTGAGATTTGGCCCGGCAGGAACGTAATTGAAACTTCCGAGCCTCCGGCGGCGGCGCTCTCTGGTCAACGGTAGTACAACAACACCAGAAAGGAAATGGAGGTGGCGCCACTGCATACTTGTAACTTACCTCATTCGGCCTACAGTTTGTTTTTTAATTATTCCTTATTTTCCGAGAATTACTTGCCTCGAAGTACGTGAAGCTTTTTCCTTAAAATTAGAAGTAAGGACAAAAAAAGTTTTCGTAGAAACCCGCTATTAAAAATCGGCGAAATCTCTAAATAATTTCGCTGCCCGGGAGGAAATTATTTCCCTGCCCAAGTCTGTGTTTCACATTCCATTAGTTATGCCTTAAGATATTGGGGTCATTCTTATTTCAAAGGTGGGAGAGGTGGGGAGGAGCCTGCTACAGTAGAGCTTGCTTCTCCCAGAATAGCCCCCCCCCCCCCCCCGCACGCGCTCAATTTCAGCCCAACAATAGGTGCATGCCCTTTCAACGAAAAATTGGTTTAAAAAATCAGACGCGACTTCGGCTCTCGGCCCAACCCCTGCCTAAGAAATTGCCCGCGTCTCCTCTTTTCCCGTCCGTCTCGAGTTTCAAAATTTCCTGCACCTTGCTTCTTCGTCTTTGCCTTTGCAAAAAAATACAGTATCCTCAAAAGCCTGGCTGCCACTATCTTAAGGGCGAAGGCGAAACTATAGGGGTGGAAAAGAAAACAAACCGCCAAGCAAAAGAAATAGCTTGGAAGAAAGGGGTAGAATATCAGGTTGTTGCTACAGATGGAAGCATGATATGGGCCAAGAAAAAAAACCCGTTACTCCAAAACCCATTAGCCTTACTCACCACGTGAGAGATGGAATAGAGAGGTCGCTGTGAGCAATGCATGAGAGAGAAAGAGAAAAAAAATCGTAAGTGAATGGCCTAGGCTTGACAGGAGATCCGATCAAAACATTATTTTCCCTTGTCTATCTCCATCTTCTTAAGTTTATTTTATGGTGAAATACATTTCCGAGGCCTCTTTCTATACCGGATAACAGAAGTAAGGGAAGTGCGGTAGCATGTCCAACAAACCTTTTACTAGTCCCAAAAATGAAATGTGCGTTTTTCGTATTTTTTTTCTCTAGCGTGCTCTATTACGAATACTCCGCAGTCCATTGAATCCATTTGTTTATTTGAATCGGCGAAGACGAGCTGGAATCGCTCCGCCGAATAATAACCCCCCCCCATAAAGCATAAAAATGGCACTTAAAGTAATAGGCCTACAATTTTGAGGATATCCGAAATATGATTTGTTACGGGAAGAAGCCGCTGGAACCTATTAATCCCAAAACCAATTAAGTAGCCAGCATTTTTACGTTTTGCATTAAAACAGTTATTCCTTTTCGGCGTTTCAACTAGCGTATGCATGTATTCGAGGGCTAATTTACCGGTTTATGTATAACACGCATTGCAGCGTTTTTGGGGCCGCCAATTTCAAGTCTTTTTTGAAACAAGAAATGTTCCCACTTGAAAATCGATCTCAGGATTGTTCAGGATTTGCCAAAAGCATCATTCTGAAGAAGAGGGATTCGATTTTCGAAAGGAAGAGAGTACAAGTGAAACAACGGACGAAGGTAGACTTGGAAACAGAACAGAAGGGGAAGCGGGGGAAGCTGCATGCATGCAGAGAAGAGTTGGGGGATGGGGGGGAATGAAAGAGTTGGCTGCTGGAAGAAAAAAAAACCGTTGGCTCATCCGTGGTTGCGTTTGAATTGTACCCCCCCCCCCCTGCAAGGAAGAGGAGAGAGAAAAGTTTTTAAACCAAAAGGTCGCTGCAAGTGCTCCTGCTCACATGCCAGCGCCGAAAGTAAAATTCTTATCAATAGTTAGCTTTTTCTAACACGAATCATTTCTGTAGGAAATGCTTTTGCCACAAAAATTGCACCCGCAGATGAGGTGGGCTTTTTTTTTGGGGGGGGGGGAGGGTTTCGCCCGGGCTCGGCAGTAGGACAAAAAAATGTCATCGGAATTTCCTTGCGCTCCAAACCCTACATCCTTTTCGCCTCTCGCTGGACCGAATCGTCACCCAGGATGGTTTTGCAGAAACATCAAACGACATCTAAAGTCGTTTTTATATGCATACAGGAGGCAATAATAGAGCGGAGTTTTTGGATGGAACAAAACTTTTCTCCAAGTGCCTTCCATGTACGTACCAACAATAATCCATGCATGCACCTTACCAGAGGGGGAAAGAGTTGTACTTTCTACTCGTATGTATCGGTATGCCGTGTCTGATCGCCTTTGAGCTATCTTTCATACCTTCAACATGTCCCTTGGGGGGAAACCGTTCGAATTCCCGTTGGGAAAGGACCAAACAATAAACAATTCAGGATGCCACAGGTGTCGCTGCCATCGGACGTGGTCCGAACACTAACAAATCGAAATTAGCATATTATGTAGCATAGACGAAATAAGGATCCCTCCGGCAGACAAACCTATTGAAATAGTGTAAACTGACGGTTGGTGCCTTGGTGGACTGGATTTCCTTTGTTTCTCGAAGTACATGTTTTCTGTAGGTTTTTCAAACACTATTCCGACGCCGTTTCCTTAGAAATGTAAACACTCACCCAGGAAAATTTATATTGAAAACATCGGAAAAACGCAAAATAAGTTGGAAATTAATCTTTGTTGACTGTTGTTGCAACGGGAGAAATAAGGGCACAGAGGTTGATAGACCCTCTCCATTACCCTGGAAAAGAAACCTACATACGCATATCCAGCGGAGAGCACAAAGAAAGATACCGCCGCCAAAAAAAGGAGAAAATAGTTCAGATTTTTCCGCGCAAACATTGAAATATTATACGCGTAAGAAACGAAGAAAACCGTTAGAATGCTTTAAAGCAAAAACACGTGTGCACGCTGTAGATGCGAGAGAAATGCCCAAAATGAAGATGTCGCTGTGCCCCCTTACAAATATTTCACTCCTAAAAACAGCCTACCAAAAAGAGTAAAAATGGGATTTCCCTGTGTTTCCAAAAAGGATATTCTGTTCTATTTTTAGTGAGTGCGTTTAGTGTTCGGAAGAGGAGAGGAGAGGGATGGCAATATTCGTTCTAACGAGCACATTTCACTTGGAAAACCGTCCAAGTGCCTTTTGCCAATGTCCACTTCGAATGACTCTAAGAATGTTGTCGTCTCCTCGTTCTGTACGCATCGAGTTTTGTGTATTATTCGGCGAGCGGGGTGAGATCAGGAGGTGCCCAAAAGGTTTTTCCTCATCGCTCAAATGACAAAGCTCCGCCAAACATTTTCCTCTGAAAAAATCCCACCAGCTGTATGCGAACATTTCATGTTCGTGTTCGTATACAACGTCTTTGAAAAAAGTGCTAACCTTCTGACGCCAGTAAACAAAAAATAATCTTTTGATTCGTCTCCTGCTCATTTAGTCAGAGAGGGAAATAGTCGGGACCGGGACATATTGGCGACAGATCGGATAAGACGTATTGGCGACAGACATATTGGCGACAGAATTCCCCATCCACCTTATTGGCGACAGTTGCACCAGATGTATTGGCGACATTTACTTACTTTTTAGAGTTGGTCAGGATCCCCCCCCTACTTTGCCGATAAACCATCCGCCCCTCAAGGCAAAAAAAATATTAAGTACTAAACCATCACCACAAGGTTTTACCGCCGAAGGCAGCAATTTATATAGTTTTGCCACAAAAGGCACAAAAATAGGGAACATAGAAGAAAATAGAAAACAAGAAAAAACTTTGTGCTTTGCCGACGTGGGGAGGGGGGGGATATGGAAAACATTATCTGTTAAAAAAGATGTTTTTAAATATACCCATATGCAAACCAGACTCAAACCCTTAACTCCCCAACCCCGCCTTCCTCAAACTTGTCCAATGGGTTGGGAATTTGGAAAGGGAAGTAAATAAGGATTTCCAAAAGTTTAAGCATTTTAAATAATAATTTGGTGCTGGACAGTTGGGGACTCTACTGTGCATGTAATGTGCATGTGAGAAAGGATAGGCGAGAATGGTAATGTGCCTTTTTCAAGTAGAATTTTCGTACACACAAGTGGAGTATTTGTCAAAAAGGATTTTTATTAAGTTCCTTTTCCTCTTCCATCTTTGAAAACCTACTTCCCCGTACCATGTATCTTCCCCTTCTTCATAACGTCCAAAAAACTGTCGCCAATATGTCTGACCGGAAAAACTGTCGCCAATAAGTATAAGTCTGTCAAGGCTGTCGCCAATACGTCCGGACTGTAGAATTCAATTTTTGTCGCCAATGCGTCATCTCCCCAAATAGTCGTACTTTTTGTTCTGATCGGTATGCCCTTCTCGTTTTGACCTTTATCTTTCATGACTGTAACAATATAACGCGTCTCTAAGATAGTTAGGAAATGAATTTGGGTGCAAAAGGAGGTTTCAGAAAATTAGCCAAGTGCTGGATCCTTTCAACAGACTGAAATGCTGGTAGCCCAAAACCTTTGGTGAACAAAAAAAGCCAGGAAAAGCGTCAAAGTTGCAAAGACAGGACTGGCACACATCTTCATTGCTCAACTACAGGTGCTATGACGCGTCAAGCCGTGGACTGCTGATTCCCCAAGCTATGCAATGAGTCTGGAGATCAAGCACTGTGAAAGTCTCTTGTATCCAGCAGTTTGTGAAAAAGCTGTGACTCAATGTAGACCTGTAATACAAACCAAACCAACGCGTCTCTAATAAGGTTTTCAGAGGAAAGACGGGATACTTTCCCGGTAAACACAAGTATTCTCTCGATCCTCTCTTTCATTGTACACCTGTCGGCGGTAGTTGCTGAAGGGAAAACGTTCGGTTTTCCGCGAGAGAAGGTTGGCGAGGAGGAGGAAGGAAGAAAGGATTGGAGGTAAATAAACAATGGACGTTTAAGCTGACCAGAGATGTCGCTGCTGTGGGAAGAGGTCAGTACCGAAGTAAAAAAGAAATTAGGGCACAATAGCCTATAGACGAAATATGCATCCCTCCAGCAGACAAACATGTTAAAATAATATAAACAAATTGTAAGTGGTAAGGCAAATCTAAATTTTCTTTGTTTCTCTGATTGCGAGGGAAATGATTTCAAAGACTATTCCGAGGTAGCGTCGGTTGATATTTTTTTGCAGTTCGATTTTTGAGACAAGCCATTCCAACTCCAGCGTAGGGATGGGTTCGAAAAACTTTATGCGAGTTCGAGTCGAGTTCGAGTTTTGGGGTTGCGAGTTCGAGTCGAGTCGAGTCTGGGGTTGCGAGTTCAAGTCGAGTCTAGACAATGCGAGTTAGCTAAGAAAAAGTTGTTTTTTCACATTTTCAACACTTCTCTACAAAAATTTTTGTTCAAAAATGTAGTCAAAAAAGGTTTTACAATTTGAGGAAAAAAATTGAAAATTGGAAACATAAAAAGAATTTCTTAGAGCAAAATATTGAAAAACTATCAAATTTTCTTTCAAAATTGCTGAAAATCTGGACTCGCGAGTTTGTATGCGAGTTTCAAGTTTGTGCGAGTTTGCAAAATAGACTGAGAAATTGCGAGTTTGCGAGTTCGAGTCCAGACTCGAACCCATCCCTACTCCAGCGTGGAAGTTTTCCTCGCGTTCTTCTGGTTGATGGATTTCTATGAGAGACAGTTGGTATTGTTCGGCGGCAATTGCAAATTTCGCTAAGACTATCCGACACTGTCCCTTACCCTTAAGGATTATCCCACGTATAAGTCAGAACGTACGAGAATGGACATAAAATTAGAGTCCGGATAAGATAGCATGCCTGAGACAGCAACAGAACATGCTACCACGTCTGAAGCCATTTTCTCTTGCACTTTTCGCAACAACAAAAAACTATTCCTGCAGGCTGCGCGAGTGCGCGTCCCTTCCCAAGCGGGCCGATGGGCAGGTGCACTACAAAATATAATTTTGCCAACCATTGCCTTTGCACTAAATTCCACTACCACTCGTGACTAGAATTTCTGCTCTTGCGAGAAGAGGAGGGGAAGAGGGGGAGCGGCAAATACACTGGCATTTGGCGAGATACCGCTAGTGGTGCTATAGCGAAAAAGGCATACAGAGATGGCGCTGAGAACTTTCCAAGTAATAGCTTAGAATGTCGCATAAAGAATGAAAAGATGGAATTACTTTTACATAATTGGACTTTAACAAAAAAAATGACTGAAATACTGTACGGTTACGTTTAGTAGTTCACGATAAAAACTCCCAAAGAAAGGCAGGATAGCAACTGGTAGGCCAGGATCTCAAGAGTGACAAGCATTTTTTTCTATCATAAAAACTGGATTGCAAAATGCACCCCCCATCCGATGACCTCGATCGAGGCGATTGCGTTTTGCCGAGTTTACCACCCATGTTTGTGGCGAAAACTCTCTACCCATCACAATGGCGAATTTTTTCCCTTACCCTTCTCTCTGTCGAAATAAAAGGCCAGAGTAGAGTTGCCAGAGTGAGATAGAGGGAATGACAGATAAATAAAGTATTCTGCTAGTGATGGTGTTGGCGAGGGGCGATGACATATGTCTCCTCCCGTAAAGAACACCCCTTCTAAAAAGCCTATTGACAAGAGAAATCTATTCGGGCTGTTTATTTATTGGTAATTGTGTGAATTGTGGCAAAAATGACTAGAGGACGGGCAGTGCATTTGGGGCATTGGATTTTTTATTGATCCTTTGTTTGTTTCCTTTTGAAGTCTGTATCTTATTCCTCTTCTTCCTCCTCCATGTTGCTTCTTTGAGCTCCAGCAACAGACTCCCCTCTTCCTCATTCCCTTCCTTCTTCTTTCTTCATTTCCCTACGCAGTTAAAAAGGCCTTGACGAGAAATATATTCAGGCTGTATATTTGTCGGTAATTGTGTGCGTAAACCTAAGAAAAA
>JAAUYB010214046.1_pt1 | contig 13282 bp, 7 predicted proteins | sample 7278071 | NCBI WGS metagenome assembly JAAUYB01 (sample SAMN14350121, study PRJNA611818) | marine sediment metagenome | isolation source: surface marine sediment (1.8m) | place: French Polynesia: Moorea | collected 2018-08
CGAGTCGATCGTCAAGGGCGAGGACAATTTCGAGGCCGGCGTGCCGGAATCGTTCAACGTGCTCGTCAAAGAGGTCCGGGGCCTCGGCCTCAACATGGAACTCCTGGATGCAGAGGAGGACGGCGAAGCCGAACAATACGCGGCCGAATAACAGGCCGGTCTGTTCGTCTGGTGGGCAGCACCGCCCACCGCCCCCTCCAACGCCCGTGAATAGGTACCCAAGATGAACCAGGAACTGACCACTAACCCGTTCAACCCGCTGCAGGCGCCGAAGACGTTCGACGAGATCAAGATCTCGCTGGCGAGCCCCGAGCGTATCCTCAGCTGGTCCTACGGCGAGATCAAAAAGCCCGAGACGATCAACTACCGCACGTTCAAGCCCGAACGTGACGGCCTCTTTTGCGCGCGCATCTTCGGTCCGATCAAGGACTACGAGTGCCTCTGTGGCAAGTACAAACGGATGAAGTACCGCGGGGTCGTGTGCGAGAAATGCGGCGTCGAGGTCACGCTGCAGAAGGTCCGGCGCGAGCGCATGGGCCATATCGAGCTGGCCGCGCCCGTGGCGCATATCTGGTTCCTGAAATCGCTGCCTTCCCGCATCGGCCTGATGCTGGACATGACGCTGCGCGATCTCGAACGGATCCTCTACTTCGAAAACTACGTGGTCATCGAGCCGGGGCTGACCGACCTGACCTACGGCCAGCTAATGACCGAGGAAGAGTATCTCGACGCCCAGGACCAGTACGGCGCCGACGCGTTCGAGGCCGATATCGGCGCGGAAGCGATCCGCAAGATGCTGTCGAACATCGATCTCGAAGCCGAGGCGACGCAATTGCGTGAGGAACTGGCCGTCGCCACCGGTGAGCTGAAGCCCAAGAAAATCATCAAGCGGCTGAAGATCGTCGAGAATTTCATCGAATCCGGTAACCGACCGGAATGGATGGTGCTGACCGTGATCCCGGTCATTCCGCCTGAACTGCGTCCGCTGGTCCCGCTGGACGGTGGCCGGTTCGCCACGTCGGACCTCAACGACCTTTACCGCCGGGTGATCAACCGCAACAACCGCCTGAAGCGGCTGATCGAGCTGCGCGCCCCCGACATCATCATCCGCAACGAAAAGCGGATGCTGCAGGAATCGGTCGACGCTCTGTTTGACAACGGCCGGCGCGGCCGGGTCATCACCGGCGCCAATAAGCGCCCGCTGAAGTCGCTGTCCGACATGCTGAAGGGCAAGCAGGGCCGGTTCCGGCAGAACCTGCTCGGCAAGCGCGTCGATTTCAGCGGCCGGTCTGTGATCGTGACCGGACCGGAACTCAAGCTGCACCAGTGCGGCCTACCGAAGAAGATGGCGCTCGAGCTCTTCAAGCCGTTCATCTACTCGCGGCTCGAGGCCAAGGGGCTGTCGTCGACGGTCAAGCAGGCCAAGAAGCTCGTCGAAAAGGAACGCCCCGAGGTCTGGGACATCCTGGACGAGGTGATCCGCGAGCATCCCGTCCTCCTGAACCGCGCGCCGACGCTGCACCGCCTGGGCATCCAGGCGTTCGAGCCGGTGCTGATCGAGGGCAAGGCGATCCAGCTGCACCCGCTGGTGTGCGCGGCCTTCAACGCCGACTTCGATGGCGACCAGATGGCGGTTCACGTGCCGCTGTCGCTGGAAGCCCAGCTTGAAGCCCGGGTTCTGATGATGTCGACCAACAACGTCCTGAGCCCCGCCAACGGCGCACCGATCATCGTGCCGTCCCAGGACATGATCCTCGGGCTCTACTATATCTCGATGGAGCGCGAGGGGATGCAGGGCGAGGGTATGGTCTTCGCCGATCCCGACGAAGTCCAGCATGCCCTAGATGCCGGCGAGGTGCACCTGCACGCCAGGATCACCGCGCGGCTCAAGCAGATCGACGAAGAAGGCAACGAGGTTTGGAGGCGCTTTGAAACTACACCCGGCCGGGTCCGGCTGGGCGCGTTGCTGCCTTTGAACACCAAGGCGCCGTTCGACTTGGTCAACCGGCTTTTGCGCAAGAAAGAGGTGCAGAACGTCATCGACACCGTCTATCGCTATTGCGGCCAGAAGGAGTCGGTCATTTTCTGCGACCAGATCATGGGCATGGGCTTCCGCGAGGCGTTCAAGGCGGGCATTTCGTTCGGCAAGGACGACATGCTGATCCCCGACGCCAAGTGGGACATCGTCAACGGCGTGCGCGATCAGGTCAAGGAGTTCGAACAGCAGTATATGGACGGCCTGATCACTCAAGGTGAGAAGTACAACAAGGTTGTCGACGCCTGGTCGAAATGCTCCGACCAGGTGGCCGACGCGATGATGGGTGAAATCTCGGCGATGAAGAAGGACGATGCCGGCGCCGAAATGGAGCCGAATTCGGTCTATATGATGAGCCACTCGGGCGCCCGGGGCTCGCCGGCGCAGATGAAACAGCTCGGCGGCATGCGCGGCCTGATGGCCAAGCCCTCGGGCGAGATCATCGAAACGCCGATCATCTCGAACTTCAAGGAAGGCCTGACGGTGCTGGAGTACTTCAACTCCACCCACGGCGCCCGCAAGGGCCTGGCCGACACGGCGTTGAAGACCGCGAACTCGGGCTACCTGACCCGGCGCCTGGTGGACGTGGCGCAGGACTGCATCGTGCGGATGCAGGATTGCGGCACGGAAAACTCGATCACCGCCGAGGCCGCAGTGAACGACGGTGAAGTCGTGGCGTCGCTCAGCGAACGCATCCTGGGCCGCGTCTCGGCGGAGGACGTGCTGAACCCCGGCACCGACGAGGTGCTGGTGGCGAAGGGTGAACTGATCGACGAACGCAAGGCCGATGCGGTCGAGGCCGCCGGCATCGCCGCGGTCCGGATCCGCTCTCCCCTCACTTGCGAAGCCGAGGAAGGCGTTTGCGCGATGTGTTACGGCCGCGACCTGGCGCGCGGCACGATGGTCAACCAGGGCGAGGCCGTGGGCATCATCGCCGCCCAGTCGATCGGCGAGCCCGGCACCCAGCTGACGATGCGGACCTTCCACATCGGCGGCATCGCCCAAGGCGGCCAACAGTCGTTCCAAGAGGCCGGCACCGATGGCAAGATCGAGTTCCGCAACGCCAACCTGCTGCAGAACAGCGCCGGCGAGATGATCGTGGTCGGCCGCAACATGGCCCTGGCGATCATCGACGAGAACGCCATCGAACGGGCGAGCTTCAAGCTCGGCTACGGCACCAAGGTGTTCCCGAAAGAGGGCGCCAAGGTCGCGCGCGGCGACAAGCTCTTCGAATGGGACCCCTACACCCAGCCGATCATCGCCGACAAGGCGGGCACGGCGAAGTTCGTCGACTTGGTCTCGGGCCTCTCGGTCCGCGAGGATACTGACGAAGCCACCGGCATGACCCAGCGGATCGTGTCGGACTGGCGCGCCGCGCCCAAAGGCAGCGATCTCAAGCCCGAGATCATCCTGGTGGGCGAGGACGGCGAGCCGGTCCGGAACGAAGCCGGCAACCCGGTGACCTACCCGATGTCGGTCGATGCGATCCTCAGCGTCGAGGATGGCGCGCAGATCGAGGCCGGCGACGTGGTGGCGCGGATCCCGCGCGAAGGCGCCAAGACCAAAGACATCACTGGCGGTCTGCCGCGGGTGGCGGAACTGTTCGAGGCCCGGCGCCCGAAGGACCACGCCATCATCGCCGAGATCGACGGCTATGTCCGGTTCGGCCGCGACTACAAGAACAAGCGCCGGATCTCGATCGAGCCCGCCGACGACAACCTCGAGGCCGCCGAATACATGGTGCCCAAGGGCAAGCACATTCCGGTGGTCGAGGGTGATTTCGTCCAGAAGGGCGACTACATCATGGACGGGAACCCCGCCCCGCACGACATCCTGTCAATCATGGGGGTCGAGGCGCTGGCCGATTACATGATCAACGAGGTGCAAGAGGTCTATCGCCTGCAGGGCGTGAAGATCAACGACAAGCACATCGAGGTGATCGTGCGCCAGATGCTGCAGAAGTGGGAGATCCTCGATTCGGGCGAGACCACGCTTCTGAAGGGCGAGCATGTCGACAAGGCCGAGTTCGACGAGGCCAACGACAAGGCGATCGCCAAGGGCGGGCGTCCGGCGTCGGGCGAGCCGATCCTTCTGGGCATCACCAAGGCGTCGCTGCAGACCCGGTCGTTCATCTCGGCGGCGTCGTTCCAGGAGACCACCCGGGTCCTGACCGAGGCCTCGGTTCAGGGCAAGAAGGACAAGCTGGTTGGCCTGAAGGAGAACGTCATCGTCGGGCGGCTGATCCCCGCCGGCACCGGCGGCGCCACCCAGCGGGTGCGCCGGATCGCCCAAGAGCGGGACTTGGAGGTCATCGAAGCGGCCCGCGCAGAGGCCGAAGCCGCCGCAGCGCTCGCCGCACCGGTCGACGACTTCATGTCCGAGGCAGAGGACGTGTTCGACAGCGGCCTGGTGGAGACCCCGGAAAGCCGCGAATAGCGCTCCGTCGCAAAGATCGGGAAAGGGCCCCACCTTGTTGGGGCCCTTTTCGTTTGCGGGCCCTGACCTGGGCCGAGAGGGCAGTTGCAGTGCAACCAAAACCGCAGCCGGCATGGCCACAAGGCGCATCCCGGTTCCGACGCATCCCTGGATATGCGAGACGCTTCGCGCTCACTCAGCCGCGGCCGCCAGGTCCATGTGATAGCCGTAGCGCGGGTCGTTGCCGGCGGGTCGCCCAGCCTTGTCCGCCAGCCGTGCGACGTAGTCGGCGCAGCATAAGTGATGCAGCCGCCGCACGCCCGGCAGGGCCATCGCCGCGGCATACACTCGGTCGAAGGCCGCATGGGTCGCCAATGCGCTGGCGTCGGTCTCGTCGTTGCGGTTGAACCGGTCGACGAAGCGGTCGGTATAGCGGTCGCGGAAGGCGCTGGCGCTGAGGGTGCCGCGCTTCAGCTCGAAGCTCTCGCGCGCCCGCATGACGTAGTGGTTGAGCTGCGCCGCCTTGTGCGTCACCGCCTCCGCCGCCGTCTGCATCTGCCGCGGATTGACCCGGTTGAAATAGTACATGCGTTCGCCTGCACTGTTGACCCAGACGTTTTCACCGGCGCCGAAGTCGCCGTCGAAGTCGCGCGGGGCATGTTCAGCGAATTTCCGAAACCGCAGCGGCGTGCGGAAGATCGACTTGAACGGCGCGTTGGCCGAGGCCTTTTCGGGGGCGGCCAGGGTGAAGGTGCGGTGCACCAGCCCGTCTTGCCAGTCCGCGATGCCCGAGGTGCCGAAGCTTTTCCAGTGAAACGCCATGCCCAGGAAAGGCCGGCGCGGGATAGCCATGAAGTCGCCGATGGTGCCGTCGCCCTCGTGCAGAACCAGAAACTCGTCCACGTCGCAGATGAACATCCACTCGGTTTTGGCGACAAGGGGGTGCCGGCGCATCTTGCGGTGGGCGGACATCTTCGGCGGCAGGCCCTGGCGCGGCTGATGCGGCAGATGCGCCAGCCAGCCGGCGGCCTGAAACGCCTCGAGCAGGGCTGGCGAGCGGTCGGTGCAGTCGTTGGTGGCGACCAGAATCCTGTCGAAGCCCAGCATCCGGTACCACGACACCCATTCGACGATGAACGGCCCCTCGTTGCGCATCGCGGCGGCGACCAGAAAGCGGCCTTGGGTGCCTGACTGCGCTGTGCTGTCCATACCGCGATCATTGCCTCACGCGGCTACGCGGCGCCAGAGTGTGATGAGATCAATTGGAGCTATCGGCACTTGCTTGGAGCGCACCTTCGTCTTGGCCATGAAAAGCGATGCCCCCCCGGATCACCCGTTCCCCCGCGGCGTCAGCCGCGGATCGCGCCCGTCCCCGCCCCCCAGGGCGGGCGCGATGCGTTGAGACGTCACAGAACATTGCGAGTTTTGGGCTTTGGAGAGATCGCGGCGCAAGTTGCGAGGCGCCCGCCCTCGGTGCCGGGCGCGATCCTTTCACGCAGAGTCGATGTTGTCTTCCTGGTAGTCGCAGGAGTTCGCCTTTGGGGACAAACCGCCCGGGGGCGCGTCGGACAGTCGTCACCCCGTTCAAAGCTCCCCGCGGTGCACTCGGTCATCCGGAACAAGCCGCCGCTTCGCGCAGGTGGTGGGCATGGCGCGGGTCGTCCTCCGGGGGCCGGCCGGCCTTTGCCGCCAGCCGCGCCACGTAATCGGCGCAACACAGATGGTGCAGCCGTGCGACGCCGGGCAGCGCCATCGCCTCGGCATGGACGGCATCGAAGCGCTCGGTATAGGCCAGGGCCGATTGGTCCTCGACCTCGTTGCGGTTGAAGAGCGCATAGAAGTCGTCGCTGTAGCGGTCGCGCAGGGCCGCGGCACTCAGGGTGCTGCGTTTCAGGCCAAAGCTCTCTTCGGACCGGAGCACGTAGTGGTTCATCTGAGCCGCCGCGTGGGTCACCCGGTCCGCCGCCGTCGCCTTCTGCGGCCGCTCTGTCGCGTCGTAGTTCCCGAGCTCGCGGCCCTTCGTGTCGATCCAGCGGTGGCCGCCCTTGCCCCAGACCCCTTTGAATCGATGCGGCCCGTGCGCGCCGAACCGCCCGAACGACAGCGGCGTGCGGAAGATCGATTTGAACCAGGCATTGGCGCGGTGCCGTTCGGGCGCGGCGCGGGTGAAGGTCCGGTGCACCAGCCCGTCCCGCCACGCCACCTGCCCGCCGGTGCCGAAGCACTTCCAGTGAAACGCGATCCCCAACACGTCCAGCCGGGCGTCGCCGAGAAACCCGCCGATGGTGCCGTCGCCTTCGTGCAGGACCAGAAATTCGTCGACGTCGCAGACCATCAGCCACTCGGTCCGGGCGGTCAGCGGGTGCTCGCGGAACGCCCGGTGCGCAGAGCGCTTCGGCGGCGTGCCCGGTGGCGGCGCATGGGTGATGTGCGTCACCCAGCCGACGGCCTGCAGCGCGTCCAGCAGCTCCGGAGAGTGGTCGGTGCAGTTGTTCGTGGCCACCAGGATGTGGTCGAAGCCCAGCATCCGGTACCACGACACCCATTCGACGATGAACGGCCCCTCGTTGCGCATCGCGGCGGCAACCAGAAAGCGGTGCTCGCGGGTCACGCCCCGCGCCTCACGCCAGTGCCGCGGCGCGGTCCAGGTGGTACGCTCGCCGCGGGTCGGCCTCTGGGTCGCGCCCCGAGCGGTCGCAGAGCCAGCCGATGTGATCGGCGCAGCACAGGTGATGCAGCCGTGCGACGCCGGGGATCGCCATCGCCTCGGCCCGTAGCGCATCGAACTGCTCCCGATACCGCAGTGTCGAACGATCTTCGACCTCGTTGCGGTTATAGGTCTCGAAAAACGTGTCGGTGTAACGGTCGAAATGGCGCGAGGCGCAGGGCGTCCCGCGCTTGGCCTCGAAATGCTCGACCGAGCGGGTAATGTAGTGGTTGAGCTGCGCGGATTTGTGAGTGATCCGGTCGCGCGACGTCGCGCGTTGGTGGTGGTCAGTCGGGTGAAATCGCGGCAAGACCCGTCCCTCGGTGTCAACCATCACGTTGGGCCGTTTGCCCCAGTCGCCGTCAAACAGGATCGGGCTGTGGTCGCTCAATTTCTGGAATCCACTGGGGCGGTAAGTGAAGGACTTGAAGCTGGCGTCCGCGGCATTCCGGTCAGGCCCGGCGCGGGTAAACCGATAGGGTGTGGGCACGTCCTCCCAGGCCGCGTGGCCCGAGGTGCCGAAGCAGCGCCAGTGCACGGCGAGGCAGCGGCAGAGCGCTTCTCGCCCGTCGAGAAATGGCGCCACCGTCCCATCGCCCTGATGAATCACCAGAAATTCATCGATGTCGCAAAGAAAGATCCAGTCGGCCTTTTGTGCCAGGGGATGCGCTAGCGCGGTGCGATATGCCGAGCGTTTCGGCGGCTTACCTTTGTGCGGTCGATGAGTGACGTGGGTGACCCAGCCGACATCGGCAAAGCGGTCGAGCAGATCTGGCGAGCGATCGGTGCAGTCGTTGGTCAGGATCAAGAGATCGGTGAAGCCGAGCATCCTGTACCAGGCCACCCATTCCACAACAAACGGGCCCTCGTTGCGGGTCGGGCAGATGGCGGTCAGGCGCGGCATGGCGGCAGGATTGTCAGCACCGCCCGGGCCTGTCAAAGCCAAATCGGCGGCGCGTCCGGCGATTGCGGCGGCCACACTTTCGTGACAGAGCCGGGGCTTGGGATGCGGGCGCCGCCGATCGCCGCGATCCGCGCTGCAGGGCATAAGGGGACGACCGGATGGGCGCACCGAGCGCCAGTGCACAAGGCGCGATCCTGATGATGGCCAGCATGGCCAGCTTCACCCTGAACGACGCCTGCATGAAGGCGCTGTCGGACGAACTGCCGCTGTTCCAGGCGATCTTCCTGCGTGGCATCGCCACGACGGTCCTGATGTTCGGCCTCGCCCGCGCGCTCGGCGGCCTGCGGTTCCTTTGGCCGGCTCGAGAATGGCGGCTGATCGGGCTACGCACGCTGACCGAAATCGGCGCCGCCTATTTCTTCATCTCGGCGCTCTTCAACATGCCGATCGCCAACGCCACCGCGATCCTGCAGGTGCTGCCCTTGGCGATCACGCTGGCCGGCGCAGTGTTTTTGGGCGAGGCGGTGGGCTGGCGTCGCTGGACCGCGATCCTGGTCGGGTTCTCCGGCGTGATGCTGATCGTGCGGCCGGGGTTCGAGGGCTTCAACGCCTATTCGGTCAACGTGTTGATGGCGGTCGTGATGGTGACGGCGCGCGACCTGCTGGCCCGGCGTCTGTCGCCAGAGGTGCCGACGATCCTGGTTGCGTTCGTCAACGCGGTCGCGGTGATGGTTGTCTTCGGCATCGGCGCGGCGTTCACCGACTGGGCACCGGTGTCCACCACCGCAGCGCTGCAACTCGGCGGCGCCTCGGTGCTGATCATCGGTGGCTATGTGTTCAGTGTCTCGGCGATGCGCGTGGGCGAGATCGCCGTGATCGCGCCGTTCCGCTATACGGCGTTGTTGTGGGCTCTGGTCCTTGGCCTAGTGGTCTTTGCCGAGTTCCCCGACGGCCTGACACTGGTCGGCGCCGCCATCGTCGTCGCCACCGGTATATACACATTCTACCGCGAACGCCGCCTGGCCTGGGCAGCGGCTGGCTGATTGCCGGGGCAGGGCGGCTCGGCTAGACTTGCGCAAAACGAGCAGGGAAGGGGCGGGTTATGCCGCGCGTGCAGGTTCTCGGCCTTCTGAGGTTTTCCTACCCTTCGGTCTACAACCGCCGCGGCGAGGATGATTTCGAGGCCTATCGCGCCACGCTCTACGACCCCGCCCGTCTCGATCGACGGCTGTTGTGGTTCGAATATGTCGTCCTGCCGAGCCTCGCCAAGCAGACCGATCCTGATTTCCTGTGCCCGCTTCTGGTTGGCGACCAGTTGCCCGAGCCCTATCGCGGCCGGCTCTCAAAAATGTGCGCCGCCGTTCCGCAGGTGAAACTATGCCTCGAACCCGAAGGCCAGCGCCATCGCCTGGCGGTCAAAGCGTTGATGGAGGCCCACTCGGACGAGACCGCTGACGCCGTGGCCGAGTTCCAGCTCGACGACGACGACGGCGTCGCCGACAGCTTCGTCGAAATGACCCGCGCGTATTTCGACCTAGCAGAGCCGCTTCTCGATCTGCACAAACGGGTAACGCTGGATTTCTGCTCGGGCATCATGCTGCGCGCTGATGCGGGCGGGATCGCGCTAAAGCCGGTGCAGGAGCGGCTCTGGACACCGGCGCTGGTCACCTACCGCCGCCCAGGGCTGCGCACGATCCTGCGCATGGTCTCGCATCTCGAACTCTGGCAGCACATGCCCTGCATAAGCATCGACAAGCCGCCGATGTTCGTCCGTGGCGCGCACGAGGACAACGTGTCGAACCTGTCGAAGCGCTGGGGCAAGCACGGCACCGATGACAGCGATCCCGACGAGATCGCCGCGGTGTTGCGCGACCGCTTCGGCATCGACCTAGTGGCGATGGAAAAGGCCCGCGCGGCCTTGCCTTAGGCGGCATCGCACACCCGTTGACAAGGGTCGAGACTCGCCATATACGGCGCGCACTCGGGCGGAGGGGCTTCGCCTGATCCGAAATTGAAGTGGTCATGATCCGGGCCGTTTGGCCTCGATCCTCTGGAATTCCACCGCGTCGTTCCCGCGAACGAGGGGACGTTGCGGTTTTTTGCGTCGCCCGCGCGGCGCAGGTTCGGGCGGACGCGCCTGGGCCGAAAGACGAAACCGGGGTGCGCGCGCCCCAGATTAAGACGAGAGCACGGGGTAGAGAGCCGAATGCCAACGATCCAACAGTTGATCCGCAAGCCGCGGCAGCCAAAAGTGAAACGCTCCAAGTCGCTGCACTTGGAAAGCTGCCCGCAAAAGCGCGGCGTCTGCACCCGTGTCTACACGACGACGCCGAAGAAACCGAACTCAGCCATGCGGAAGGTCGCCAAGGTGCGCCTGACCAACGGGTTCGAGGTGATCAGCTACATCCCCGGTGAATCGCACAACCTGCAAGAACACTCGGTGGTCCTGATCCGTGGCGGCCGGGTGAAGGACCTTCCCGGGGTCCGCTATCACATCCTGCGCGGGGTGCTCGACACCCAGGGCGTCAAAGACCGCAAACAGCGCCGCTCGAAATACGGCGCCAAGCGTCCGAAGTAAGAGGAACAGCCATGTCCCGCCGCCACGCTGCCGAAAAACGCGAAGTTCTGCCCGACGCCAAATACGGCGACATCGTGCTGACAAAGTTCATGAACAACCTGATGTACGACGGCAAGAAATCCGTCGCCGAACGCATCGTCTATGGGGCGATGGACCGGGTCGAGGACAAGCTGAAGAAAGCCCCCGTCGAGGTGTTCCACGAAGCACTCGACAACATCAAGCCGTCCGTCGAAGTCCGGTCGCGCCGGGTCGGCGGCGCCACCTACCAGGTGCCGGTCGAAGTGCGCCCCGAGCGCCGCGAAGCCCTGGCAATCCGCTGGCTGATCACCGCCAGCCGGAACCGCAACGAAAACACGATGGAAGAACGCCTCGCCGGCGAGTTGCTCGATGCCGTCAACGGCCGCGGCACCGCCGTGAAGAAGCGCGAAGACACCCACAAGATGGCCGAGGCCAACAAGGCCTTCAGCCATTATCGATGGTAGCAGAATCCTAGAGGCACCAGACCCATGGCACGCGACTATTCTCTCGAGCGGTACCGCAACTTCGGTATCATGGCGCATATCGATGCGGGGAAGACCACCTGCACCGAACGCATCCTCTATTACACCGGCAAGTCCCACAAGATCGGCGAAGTTCATGACGGCGCCGCGACGATGGACTGGATGGAGCAAGAGCAGGAACGCGGCATCACCATCACTTCGGCCGCGACCACGACCTTCTGGTTCCGCACCGAGGATGGCGAGACCCCGAATGGCGGCTACGGCGACACGCCGAAAGAGGCCGAGTTTCGGTTCAACATCATCGACACCCCCGGCCACGTCGACTTCACCATCGAGGTCGAACGTTCGCTCGCCGTGCTCGACGGCGCGGTTTGCGTGCTGGACGCCAATGCCGGGGTCGAGCCCCAGACCGAGACCGTCTGGCGCCAGGCCGACCGCTACAAAGTCCCGCGCATCGTCTTCGTCAACAAGATGGACAAGATCGGTGCCGACTTCTTCAATTGCGTCGAGATGATCAAAGACCGCACCGGCGCCCAGCCGCTGCCGGTGCAAATGCCGATCGGTGCCGAGGACAAGCTCGAAGGCGTGATCAGCCTGGTCACCATGCAGGAATGGGTCTGGAAGGGCGACGACCTGGGCGCCAGCTGGGTCACCCAGGACATCCGGCCCGAATTGAAGGACAAGGCCGAAGAGATGCGGCAAGAGATGATCGAGCTTGCCGTCGAGCAGGACGATGCCGCGATGGAGGCCTATCTGGAAGGCGAAGAGCCCGACAGCGATACCCTGCGCCGGCTGATCCGCATGGGCACGTTGAACATGTCCTTCGTGCCGGTTCTCGCCGGCTCCGCCTTTAAGAACAAGGGTGTGCAGCCGCTGTTGAACGCGGTGATCGATTACCTGCCGGGTCCGCTCGACGTCGAAAGCTACAGAGGCTTCAAGCCGGGCGACGAAACCGAAATCCGCGATATCGAGCGCTCCGCCGACGACGCCCAGCCATTCTCGGCGCTCGCGTTCAAGATCATGAACGACCCGTTTGTCGGCTCGCTGACCTTCACCCGGATCTATTCCGGCACGATGAAGAAGGGCGACTCGATCCTGAACTCGACCAAGGGCAAGAAAGAACGCATCGGTCGTATGATGATGATGCATTCGAATAACCGCGAGGAAATCGAAGAGGCTTTCGCCGGCGACATCATCGCGCTTGCCGGTCTGAAGGAAACCACCACCGGCGACACGCTCTGCGATCCGCAGAATCCCGTCGTTCTGGAAACCATGACCTTCCCCGATCCGGTGATCGAGATCGCGGTCGAACCGAAGACCAAGAACGACCAGGAAAAAATGTCCCAGGGGCTCGCACGCCTGGCGGCGGAGGATCCGTCGTTCCGCGTCGAGACCGACATCGAGTCCGGCCAGACCATCATGAAGGGCATGGGCGAACTGCACCTCGACATCCTGGTCGACCGTCTGAAGCGCGAGTTCAAGGTCGAGGCCAATATCGGTGCGCCGCAGGTGGCCTACCGCGAAACCATCTCGAGCCAGATCGAGCACACCTATACGCATAAGAAGCAGTCGGGTGGTTCGGGCCAATACGCCGAGGTCAAGCTCGAGATCACGCCGACCGAGCCGGGCGAGGGCTATTCTTTCGAATCCCGCATCGTCGGCGGCAACGTGCCGAAGGAATACGTCCCCGGCGTCGAAAAAGGCATCCAGTCGGTGATGGATTCCGGCCCGCTCGCCGGCTTCCCGGTGATCGACTTCAAGGTCGCGCTGGTCGACGGCAAGTACCACGACGTGGACTCGTCGGTCCTCGCCTTCGAGATCGCCTCTCGGATGGGCATGCGCGAGGGCCTCAAGAAGGCCGGCGCCAAGCTTCTCGAACCGATCATGAAGGTCGAGGTGATCACGCCCGAGGACTACACCGGCAACATCATCGGCGATTTGACCTCGCGCCGGGGCCAGGTGACAGGCCAAGAACCGCGCGGCAACGCCGTGGCGATCAACGCCATGGTGCCGCTGGCCAACATGTTCGGCTACATCAACAACCTGCGCTCCATGTCGAGCGGTCGCGCGCAGTTCACCATGCAGTTCGACCACTACGACCCGGTGCCGCAGAACATCTCCGAGGAGATCCAGGCGAAGTACG
>JAAUYB010103382.1_pt1 | contig 13271 bp, 12 predicted proteins | sample 7278071 | NCBI WGS metagenome assembly JAAUYB01 (sample SAMN14350121, study PRJNA611818) | marine sediment metagenome | isolation source: surface marine sediment (1.8m) | place: French Polynesia: Moorea | collected 2018-08
CCAACGTTGCCCCCGCGGGTGGCGTTCCCAACCGCCTACCACGGTCGTTGGGCGGTACCGGCGGGGGACATCCTCAGCGCCCCGCAAACCAAGCGCCCCCACCATGGCGAAAGATCCTTGACGCTAGCCTGTTTTAAGATTATGCCGAAATAGGACGATAAGCAGCTTAACCACAGCGTTTGGGCTGTCATCATCCCGGAATTCAAACGAACGATACAAATCGACGATGCGCATTAAGATCCTGATAATTGATGATGATCCCGATATACTCGACCTGATCGAGAATATCCTCTCGATGGAGGACTACGAAGTCTACCGCGCCGGGAACGGAATCCAGGCGCTCGAGATTTTCCAGTCGCAGAACGTCGATTTGGTGATCACCGACCTCAACATGCCCGGCATGGGTGGTCTGGAAGTCCTGTCGCGTATCAAAGGCCTGGATGCGGACATGGAAGTCATCGTGCTCACGGGCAACGCGACCCTGGAAAATGCCATTCAGGCCCTAAAGGAAAACGGCGCCTTCGACTACCTGACGAAGCCGCTCGAAAACATTGAAGATCTGTTGATCAGCGTCAATCGGGCGATTGAAAAAAGAAATCTGACGATGGAAAACCGATCGCTGATCAAAGACCTTAAAACCGAAGTCGAAGAACGTAAAAAGGTTGAGCAACTGCTCTTACAAAGCAAAACCAATCTGCAGTCCGTGTTTGACGGCATCCCCGAACCACTGATCATGCTGGACCGCAACATGACGGTCATAGTTCTCAATCGAGCCGCCAAGGAGTACGCCCAGGTCTCGCGTTTCCAGGAAGTTCTGGGCCAGTCCTGCCATGAAATCTTCGCGCGCCGATCCAGGCCCTGCGATAACTGCCACCTGGAGCAGGCCATCCTGAACAACAAGTCGATGACCTTCGAGCGCAAGGGTTTGAAGGATCCTACGCGCACTGAAGAAGTCGTGATCTATCCGATGCAATCCGGCGAGGATGGCGAGCGCAACGCGATTTTGCGGATCAGTGACATCACGGATCAAAGAGAGATCGAAAAGCAATTGATCCGTGCCGACCGCCTCTCCTCGCTGGGACAGCTTTCTGGGGGGATCGCGCACGAAATTCGCAATCCGCTGGCCAGTATCAATTTGTTTACGGACATTCTAAGTGATCCGCACAAATATGAACGCACGCCTCAGGAAATCGAACTATTCGACGACATTCAGGAAAATATCGACCGCATCGATCAGATCATCAAGCGCGTGCTTGATTTTGCCAAACCGGCGATAACCTCATCCGATGCCATCGATCTGAATGCTTTGATCCAGGAATGCCTCAAATTCTGGTCTTCCCAACTAAGGAAGTCGAAAATCGACCTGCAGCTTCGCCTGCATGACAAGCTCCCCCCGGTCCAGGGCGATGTCATCGGTCTGCAGCAGGTGATTCATAATGTCATTTTAAACGCCATCGAAGCGCTGGGCCAGGGAGGGGAAATCAAAATTGACACCTCCCAGGTTCCGCCGTTGAACGGCAACAACCACTCGACCGTCCTGATGCAGGTCAGCGATACCGGGCCGGGCATCCCGGCCGCTCACCAGGAAGATATTTTCAATCCCTTCTTTACGACCAAAGCCACAGGCACAGGATTGGGATTGAGCATCTCCCACCAGATTATCAAACGCCAAGGCGGTGCCTTTTCATTTGATAACAACCCGGAGGCGGGGGCCACCTTCAGCATCGAACTGCCGGCCGCCGGCAAAAATCAAGACTGAACCCGTGGGCGGTGGGTCCGCGCAGGGCACCAGGGAGAACGGCACGCGTGAAATCCAAGATACTGATTGTCGATGATGACAAAAGCATCCGCAAAGGTCTGGCACTGACGCTCGGTGATGACTACCGCGTGGTCACAGCCCAAGACGCTTCGGAAGCCCTGGCGCTTTATCCCCGCGAGCAACCGGATATTGTTCTGCTCGACGTGGGCCTGCCCGAAATGGATGGCGTCGCCGTTCTCGAAAAACTCAAGGAGATCGATGCGGAGACCGTGGTGATTATGGTCACCGCCGTTGAAGACGTGAAAACCATCGTCAAAGCCGTCAAACGCGGGGCCTATGATTACCTGGTCAAACCGGTTGATTCGCATGAATTGCTGCTCACCATCCAAAATGCGCTGGAAAACCGCGGCTTGCGCAATCAAATCCGATCCATCCAGCAGCCGCAGGTCGAGAAGTATAAATTTGATCTGATCGGACAAAATCCGCAGGTCCAAGCCGTCATCGAGATTGCCCGCAAAGCGTCGGCCAGTCAGGACACCCCCGTGTTGATTACCGGGGAGAGCGGGGTCGGCAAAAGTGTCCTGGCCAAAGTCACCCACTATAACAGCCACGGTGTGCCCGGGCCCTTCGTTACCGTCAATTGCGGCGCCATCGCCAAAGACCTCGTGGAAAGCGAGTTGTTCGGCTATACGCGCGGCGCGTTCACCGGCGCCCGCGCCGACGGCAAGAAGGGCCGTTTCGAAGAAGCCGCCGGAGGGACCCTGTTTCTGGACGAGATCGGCGCCATGCCGCTGGCGGCCCAGGTCAAACTGCTAGCCGTTCTGGAGGACCGCACCTTCTACCGCATCGGGGGCAATCGGCAGATCGATGTGGATGCGCGGATCATCGCGGCGACCAACATCGATCTGGAGAAGGCCGTTGAACTCGGGGAATTCCGCAGCGATCTCTTTTTCCGGCTCAATGTGGTCCGCATCGATCTGCCTGCCCTGCGGCATCGCCTGGAAGACATCGTCCTGCTCGCCCAGCATTTCATTGCGCAGTACAACCAGAAGTTCAACAAGCAGTTCGCGGATATAGCGCCCGAGGCCCAAGCGTTTATGCAGACCTATCCCTGGCCCGGCAATGTACGCGAACTGCGCAACACGATTGAACGAATCGTGCTCATCGAAGACGGCGCGCTGATCACCCCGGAGCACTTTCAGAAACTCGGCATGCACCTTGACAAACCAGCCGCGACCATTTTACCCGAGACCACCGAGGGCGGGCTCGATTATAACCAGACGACCAAGAATCTGATCCGCGACGCCTTGCAAACGACCAACGGCAATATTACCGAAGCCGCGCGCCTGATGAATATTGCGCCCCACAAGCTTCGCTACCGCATCAAAAAATATGGATTGACCCACAAACGCCAATGACGCGAACCCTGCCGGGGAAACCCGACGCCATAACAGCGGTAGAAGGCATCTTATTAGAATCCTCCGCAAATCCTTCGCACAGCGCTGTCGAATATTCTCAACTTGGATGACAATTTTCTCAATCATCCAACCTGCTAATATTACTTTAATATTTATCAAATCGCCCTTTCCGCGGATAGACCGGCGATGATATTCGGCATGACTGACCGCTACGGTTAGCGAATCCCAGCCCTGCCGTATGGTTCATCGATCATAACAATCTGGAATCACTCATTATTAAAAATTTAATCATTTCAGGGTCTCCTTGGCACAATTGATGCTGAACGGATAGATAAAAAACGTCCGTCCCGGTTTCGCGCCGTCAGAGGAAAACGCCCATGGAACGCATCTTAGTCGTTGATGATGAAGCTTCGATTCGCAAAGCATTGCAAATCGGGCTGGCCTCCGAGAATTTCGAAATCGACTTAGCCCGCGATGGCCTCAGCGGGATTCAGATGGGTCAGCAAAAGGCCTATGATATCCTGATCGCGGATCTGTGTCTTCCGGACATGACGGGCCTTGACGTCATCAAGAAGATTAAGACGACCAGCCCCGCCGTCATTCCCATCGTGATCACCGGCAAGGGCAGCATGGCGAGTTCCCTCGAAGCCATTCGGCTCGAGGTCAGTGATTATCTGGAAAAACCCTTGAGCCTCGCCAGTGTCAAAGAATCCATCGCCCGGGGGCTTGAACGCCGTTCGATCAAGCGTCATCAAACCGAAGAACAGGCCCGGGAAAAACTGGTGATGGATTCGCTTACCGGTCTTCCCGACCGCTCGCAGTTCATGGAGCGCTTGGCCATGGCCATGGCGGAAAGCAGCCGCGACGAAGAGCGCTCCCTGGCGGTTTTATTGATCGACATCGACCGGTTTAAAAGCATCAACGATACCCATGGTCATATGGTCGGCGACAGGGTGCTGATCGAACTGGCCCAACGGTTAAAGCGTTGTATCACGTCCGCTGACTGTGCCGCGCGGCTCAACGGTGATACGTTCGCCGTTTTAATCGCCGACGCCCAGAGCAAAGCGCAGGTGCTGGCGAGTGCCCAGCACTGCCAGCATACGGCCGAGCAGCCGATGATCATCGAGGGGGTTAGAGTCGGTCCCGGGATCAGCATCGGCATCGTCGTCAAACGGAATTTTTTTAATTCCTGCGACGATGTTCTGCGCGACGCCGAAATGGCTCTGGCACACTGCAAGGAACAGGGCGGTGGCCAGGTGCAGGTGTTCGACAAGGCCATGCTGGAGCAGGCCGTGGCCGCCCTGCAATTTGAAAACGAATTGCGCCTGGGTATCCAAAACCAGGAATTCATTCTGCATTACCAGCCGATTATCCGGATGAACGACCGGCGACTCGATGGATTTGAAGCCCTGATCCGCTGGCAACATCCGCAGCGCGGCCTGTTGGATCCGCCGAAATTTATCCCCAAGGCGGAAGAAATCGGGCTGATCAATCAGATTGGCAATTGGGTCCTGCGCGAGGTCGGCCGTCAACTCAAAAGCTGGCAGGCCAGGGTCCCGGGGTTCGACAAGTTAACCGTGAATGTCAATATCGCCGTCAGTCAGTTTTTACAGCCGGGATTTACCGATCTTCTCAAGGAAATCCTGATGGAAAACGACCTGGCGCCAACCAACTTGAAGCTCGAGCTTACCGAAAGCGTGTTGATGGAAGATTCCGAGCGCTCGATCGAAATCTTGGAATCGATCAAAGCGATCGGCGTCAAATTGGCCATCGACGATTTCGGCACCGGTTATTCGGCCCTCTCCTATCTGCAGCAGTTTCCACTGGATGATCTGAAGATCGGTGAATCGTTTGTCCACAAGCTGTCCGTGAATGCCGAATGTTACGAGATCGTCAAGACCATCGTGGATTTGTCCAAGAAATTAGGCCTCAACGTGGTGGCCGAGGGTGTGGAGAACGAGCACCAGCTTGACAAGGTCAAGCGTCTCGGTATCGATCGGGTCCAAGGATTTTACTTTGCCTGGCCGGTCGACAAGGATGCGGTCATCGACGCGGTTAAACCGTTTCAATAGGCGTGGTGCGCCAGGCAGCGCCACCCACGGGGCTCTACAGCAAGGTGTGACTGACGATCAGCAGGGCATATCCAGCGGCAAACAACAATAGTTCGCGGGCCAGGCGCCGGGGCCAGAAGGGAAGATCTTCGATCGGCGGGTGGCCCGGGATTTCAGTGCGGGGAAAAAAGATGATTTCGCAGCCGGCCGTCGTGAATACCGGCGTCTGGCGGACATGTTTCAGACGACGCCGTATCATCCGAATCAGCTTGCGGTCCTCGACGCGCTGGGCTTCACGCAGCATTTCCAGATAGATATCGGTGGTCGGATGGAAGGGTTCGTAGGATTCAGCCAAGGCACCAACCTCCGGTTAGGACGACACCTTTGCGATCGATAGGTCGTTAGAGACGGCCCGGGCAAACAACCGCGCCAGTTTCTCGGCAATGTAATCGATCAACTCCTCGTCACGCAGCAACACCGCTTTGTTCAGCATTTCCAGATAGGCATCCAGACCTGGAAAGCGTTCGGTGGTTTGGGGACTGACGGCAATTCCCTGCGGAAACGCACGGCCGGCGTCCCACGGCACATCGGCGGCATGGGGCTTCAGGGCCGCTGCCGGCAGGTTCAGTGCCCGGGCGAGGTTCTCGACATCCCGTTGCGTGGGCTTCTGGCGCCCCAGTTCGATATTCTTGATTTTGGTACGGCCCGATTCAAACGAGGTATCAAAAGCGGTGGCCCCCAGCGTGCCTTGGTTCATTCCGGCGCGCCGGCGGTAAATCTGGATGATTTCTGGCAGGGAAAGTTCCATGAGGCAACCAATCTCCCTTTATGCGCATTGAGATAGTACAATATTACGACCAAAAGAGCACTTGTCAATGCGCAACGGAAACGGTGTTTGTGATCCGGCGTCGCCGGGTGGCCTAGTCCGACGCACGGGGCAGACGAGCCGTGCGGTGTCCCGTGCCCGTGCTCATTGGCCCTGGCACGGTGTCGACCAGATCGGCTAAATGGTGTACGGAATCAGACCCCCAGATAGCGCGCCTTCAGGGCTTCGTCTGCGGCCAGTTCGGCCGTGCCGCCATGCCATACCACGCGGCCTTTTTGCATGATGCAATGGCGGTCGGCGATTTTCATCAGGGCGTCCAGGTTTTTATCGATGATCAGAATCGCGTGGCCGTTGGCTTTCAGCTGGCGGAGGCCTTGCCAGATCTCCCTGCGGATCAAAGGCGCCAGCCCCTCGGTGGCCTCATCCAGGATGAGCAGTTGCGGGTTGGTCATCAGCGCCCGGACCACGGCCAGCATTTGCTGTTCGCCACCGGAGAGTTGGTTGCCGTAATGATTCATCCGGTCGGCCAGCCGGGGGAAAATGGTCAATACACCATCGAGTGTGTAAGGCGCCGATGATCCCCGACGATTGGCGGCGGTGGCCACCATGTTTTCGTGGACCGTCAGGTTGGGAAAAATCTGACGGCCTTCCGGCACCAGTCCGATCCCGGCCCGCGCGATGGCATGGCTGGGCAGACGCTGAATGTCATGGCCGTCAAAAACGATGCGCCCCGCACGGATCGGTGTCAGTCCCATGATGGAGCGCACCGTCGTACTCTTGCCCATGCCGTTGCGGCCCAGCAGGGTGACCACTTCGCCTTCCTGCACCTCGAGGCTGACACCGAAAAGCGCCTGGCTTTTGCCGTAGAAGGTCTCGATGCTCTCGACGGTCAACATCCGTTGTTCCTCGCGCCTAGAGGTCGTCGCCCAGATAGGCCTGGCGGACGGCCGGATCCGACCGGATCGCCTCAGGCGGACCGCTGGCAATGGCCTGCCCGTAGACCAGTACCGTAATCCGGTCGGCCAGGGCGAAGACCGCCCCCATATCATGTTCCACCAGCAATATGGTGACCTCGGTTTTCAGGCGCCGGATCAATTTGGTCAATTCGACGGCCCCGCCGGGCCCCATGCCGGCATAGGGTTCATCCAACAGAAGCATCTTCGGATGGCTGGCCAGGGCCATGCCCACCTCCAGTTGCCGTTTCTCGCCATGGGAAAGATTGGCCGCCGGTACGTGGCCGCGGTCTTCCAGTCCCACGCGGGCCATGGCCGGCGCGATCGCCCGGCCAATCGCCGGATCGTCATCGGCCCGGCGCCAGAAACGGAAACTATGACCGCTGTGGGCCTGGATGGCCAGGGATAGATTTTGACGCACCGTCAGGTGGTCGAACACCGAAGTGATCTGGTAGGAGCGCGCCAGGCCCATCCGGGCCCGTCGGTGGATCCGCAGGCGCGTAATCGGCCGGCCGTCGAAATAGATCTGGCCGCTGTCGGGGGCCAGTTCACCGCTCAGTTGGTTGAGCACGGTGGTCTTGCCGGCCCCGTTGGGTCCGATCAGGGCGTGCAGTTCACCGTGGAGCACATCCAGGGAGAAGTCGTTGCTCGCCTGCACCGCACCGAAGCGTTTGTTCAGCGACCGGACGGCTAGCAGGATATCAGCCATGGTTGCCGTTGCCTCCGATGATCCAGCCCACGATGCCGCGTTTGGCGAACAAGACCATCAGCACGAGAAACGGGCCCAGATAGACCATCCAGTGCTCGGTATAGATCGACAGCAGTTCTTCCATCAACAGCAGGGCCATGGCCCCCAATACCGGTCCGAAAAGGGTCCCCATACCGCCAAGCAGTACCATGACCAGGATCTCGCCGGAGCGGGTCCAGTGCAGCAGGCCCGGACTGACGTATTCGGTCTGGTTGGCGATCAGCGCGCCGGCCAGGCCCGCTCCGGCCCCCGCAATGATGAAACATACCAGCCGGTAACGGAAGGTGGGAAAGCCCAGTGATTTCATGCGCCGCTCGTTGGCCTTGCAGCCCCGGATGACCATGCCGAATCGCGAATGGACCAGCCGGTAGGCCAACAGGAGAAATCCCGCCAAGGCCGCCAGGCAAAGGTAGTAAAACTGCCGGTCGTCGGCCAGGTCGATTCCCGGTGCCTGGTTGCGGGCCCAAAGGCTGATGCCGTCGTCGCCGCCGTAGGCTTCCAGGGAGACGAAAAAGTAGTAAAGCATCTGGGCAAACGCGAGGGTGATCATGATGAAATGCATGCCGCTGGTGCGCAGGCTCAAAGCACCGATGACGGCCGCCGCCAGCGCGGCCAGCACGACAGCGGCCGGCCAGAGCACGAGCGCACTCTGGTGACCGCCCAATTGTAAGGGCCAGGTGACGACCGGGGTGCCCTCGAATCCGTGAACCGACAGAATACCGACCACATAGGCACCAATGCCGAAGAAGGCGGCATGCCCCAGGCTGACCATCCCGCCGAAACCCAGGATGAGATCGAGGCTCACGGCGGCCAGGGCATAGATCAAGATGCGGCTGAAGAGGGTCACCAGGTAGGGCTCGTCCGCCACGCCGGCCGCAAGCGGCAGCACCAGCAGCAGGCCGGCGCCGCCGACGATGGCCAGGGTCCTGCGGTTCACGTAACGCTTTCCGCCCTCACCAAGTGGATTCATCGTTGGTCCGCTATATGCTTCCAATGCCTTCTTCCGGCCGCCGTTAAAATACTGTCGTTTACCGACGGGTTTGTAAAAAGTTCAAGATACGGCGTTCGCATTCAATGAACGAGGCGTACGCCGCAGTGACGAGGGATGCCGCGCAACGCCGATATTGGGCTTTTTACGAACCCGTCATCCATGGGCCGGCAGCAGTCCGCGGGGGCGGCAGACCAGAATGGCCGCCATGAGCAGGTAAACCGACATGGAGGCCAGGGAGGCCGCCACCCCGTCGGCATAGGCCGGGGAGAAGAACAGGCGCAGCAGCAGGGGCAGAAAGGCGCGCCCGAGCGTGTCCACCAGCCCCACCAGCAGGGCGCCCAGCAGGGCGCCGCGGATGGATCCGATGCCGCCGATGACGATCACCACGAAGGTCAGAATCAGGATACCCTCCCCCATGCCGGATTCCACGGCCAGGATCGGGCCGGCCATCACGCCGGCCAGGCCGGCCAGGAGCGTTCCCAGACCGAATACGAGGGTGTAGAGCAGCCGAATGTTGACCCCCAGGGCGCCGGCCATCTCCCGGTTGCTGGCCCCGGCGCGGATCTGCATGCCGAGGCGGGTCCGGGTGAAAAGCAGATAGAGCAGCACCCCCACCGCGATGCCCACGGCGATGACGGCGATGCGGTAGCTGGGATAGGGAACGCCGGGGATCAGCTCAATGCTTCCGGCCAGCCACGACGGTACATCCATGAACAGGGGCTGACGGCCCCAGACGATGCGTGTCAATTCATTGAAAAACATGATCAGTCCGAACGTGGCCAGGACCTGATCCAGGTGGTCCTTCTGGTAAAGGCGTCGCAGGACCAGGGCTTCCACCGCCATACCCGTCAGGGCCGCGGCCGGCAGGGCCGCCAAAAGGCCCAGCAGGAACGATCCCGTGCGGGCCGTCACCGTGGCGCCCACGTAGGCACCGATCATGTAAAACGAGCCGTGGGCCAGATTGATCACCTGCATGATCCCGAACACGAGGGTCAAACCGGCGGACATCAGAAACAGCATGATGCCCAGCTGAAGCCCGTTAAGCAGTTGTTCGATAAATAGAAGCATGGGGCGCCATTGAAAGGCATTATGGGTTTCCGTTCAGAAACGGTAGGTTGTGGTTCAGGCCAAGGCCGCAGCGTTGTCGCCACCGCAGGCGCAGCTGGGCTGCGTCGAGGATGGCGGCGAGGCGAGAACGACGGCCTGGGCCGCAAGATGCCGTTTCTGGGCGGAAACTATTTCAGTTTGCACTGCTCGACGTATACATTGCTGTGATCCGTAAAGACCGCCTTGAGGGTCTTGTTGGTGAACTTGCCGCTGTCGTCCTTGACCACCTCGCGGATATAGAGATCCTGCACCGGGTGCTGGTTGGGGGCAAAGGCGAACTTGCCCCGCACGGTCGGGAAATCCGCCTGGCGGATGGCCTGGCGCAGGGCGTCGGTCCGGGTGACGTCGCCGCCCACCGCTTTAAGCGCACTGCCCAGCAGCCGGGCGGCATCATAGCCCTGACTGGCATACAGCGTGGGCGTGCGGCCGTACGCTTTGCGGAAGGCGGCCACGAACTGCCGGTTGGCCGGATTGTCCAGATCATGGGTCCACTGGGATCCGTTTTTGACACCCAGGGCGGCGCCCTTGACCGCCTGGAGCAGCCGCTCGTCAAAGGAGAACGCCGGGCCGAACACCGGTATGGTCTGGTTGAGACCGGCCTGGGCGTATTGCTTGAGAAAATTGATCCCCATGCCCCCGGGCAGGAAGAAGAAGACGGCATCGGGTTCGGCGGCGCGCAGGGCGGCAATTTCGGCGGCGTAGTCCGACTGGCCCAGCTTGGTGTAGACTTCGCCCGCAATATTGCCTTTATAGTAGCGCTTGAAGCCGGCCAGGTGATCCTTGCCGGCCGGGTAGTTGGGCGCCAGCAGATAGACGTTCTTGAAGCCGGCCTCGGTCACGTACTTGCCCACGACCTCGTCGAGGTTGTCGTTCTGGTAGGCCACGTTGAAGTAATTGGCATGGCAGCCCTTGCCGGCCAGGAGCGAGGGCCCGGCGTTGGGACTGACGTAGATCACGTCCTGGCGCACCACCTTGGGCACCACGGCAATGGCCACGTTGGAAAAAACGATGCCCGTCAGGATCTTGACCTTGTCGCGCTGGATGAAGCGGTCGGCAATCTGTTTGGCCTTCTCGGGCTTGCGGCCGTCGTCGTCCACGAGCAGTTCCACCGGCACCCCGCCCAGCTTGCCGCCCTCCTGGTCGATGGCCAGTTGAAACCCGTCGCGGATCTCTTCGCCTAAATAGCCCGCCTTGGTGGACAGGGTCGTGATCATCCCGATTTTAACCGGTTCCATCGCCAGGGCCGGAACCGCCGTAAGCATCGCCATCGCCACCACTAGAACCAGAAGCCCATTTCTCATCGTCTCTCTCCTTTTCTGCCGCGCACCGCCGCTGCCGGCTGTCGTGCGCCACGGGTTATGCCGTAGAGCTGCTTCGAATCGCTGCCACCAACAGGTATCCCGATCGCTGTCCCGCAAGCCGTCGGTCAGCGCAGCCCCCGGATGAAATCGCCTACGGCCGCTGCGCCCTGGTCTTCCACCAGGCGAATGGTCTGGGTGCCGATCACGGCGATGTCGACCTTGCCCCGCAGGAAATCCACGTCGGCTTTTTCCTTGACGCCGAACCCCAGCGCCAGGGGCAGATCGGTGGCTGCCCGGCAGCGGGCCAGGTAGGTCCCCAGTTCGTCCGAAAAGCGCGTGTCCATGCCGGTCACCCCCTTGCGGGCCACGCAGTAGACGAACCCGCGGGCATAGCCCGCCAGGTAGCGCATGCGTTCGTCGCCCGTGGTGGGGGAATAGATAAAAATCGGGTGCATGGATCGCGTCTTCATTGCCGCGATGTAGTCGTCGCCCTCCTCGGGCGGCAGGTCCGGCACGATGGCCCCCTGCAGCCCGCTCGCGGCCATCTCGTCCACGAATTGCTCCACGCCGTAGCGGTAGAGAATATTGTAATAGGTCATGTAGAGGAATGGTATCGGGTGGCGCCGGGCCACCTCGCGGCCGAATTCAAGGCAACGCGCCACCGTGACCCCGCGCTGCAGGGCCTCCTGGTTGGCCCGCAAAATCACGGGCCCGTCGGCGATGGGTTCCGAGAACGGGATTTGAAGCTCCATCAGGTCAACGCCGGCCGCCACCATGGTGTCGACAATGGCGAGGCTGTCTTCCCATGAGGGATAACCCAGCACGATATGCGTCAGCAGCAGAATGTCTTTTTCCTGTCGCCGTTCATTCAGGTAGTGCTCAAGCATGATCGCCTCGTCAAATAATCAATTTAAAGACGGTTTCGTAATATGTTCGAGTTCAAGGCTTGCGAATCCCGAGGAATGAAGCGTACTCACGGTACGCTGCAATGACGAGGGATTCGCGTAACGCCGTAATCGGACATCTTACGAGACCGTCAAGCATGGTACTGCTCCGCTTTGCGCTTGATGAAATCGCGCCAGCCCGGATCCTCGAACGCGTCCGCCACCGTGAAGATGTCCTTGTCCCCCCGGCCTGACTGGTTGATGATCAAAGCCTGGTCGGGCGCCAGCGTCGGGGCCTCCTTGAAGGCCTGGACAAAAGCATGCGCGGATTCAAGCGCCGGGATCAGCCCTTCCTTGCGGATGGTCAGGCGCATGGCCGCCACCACGTCCTCGTCCGTGGCGGCCTCGAAACGCACCCGCCCGGCTTCCTTGAGGTGGGAGAGGATCGGAGAGACGCCGACATAGTCCAGCCCGGCCGCGATGCTGTGGGTCTCCTGCATCTGCCCCTCGTTATCCTGCAGAAAATAGGTCTTGTAGCCCTGGGCCACGCCGACGGCGGCATCCTCCGAGCACAGACGCGACGCGTGCGCCCCGGAATCCAGCCCGCGGCCGCCGGCCTCAACACCCACCAGTTCGACGTCACCGTCCGCCATAAATCCGCTGAAGATCCCCATGGCGTTCGAGCCGCCGCCGACGCAGGCGTAAACCCGGGCCGGTAGTCGATCTTCGTGCGCCAGGATCTGCTCCCGCGCCTCCTGCCCGATGATGGACTGGAAGTGGGCCACCATCTCCGGGAAGGGATGCGGCCCGCAGGCCGTGCCCAGCACGTAGTGGGTGTTGTCCATATTGGAGACCCAGTCGCGGAAGGCCTCGTTGATGGCATCCTTCAGGATGCGCGTGCCGTCGCGCACCGGGACGACCTCCGCGCCCAGCTGCTCCATCCAGAACACGTTCGGGCGCTGGCGTTCGACATCCACCTCACCCATGTAGATCGTGCAGTCGTAGCCGAAGCGGGCCGCCATGGTGGCCGTAGCCACCCCGTGCTGGCCGGCGCCGGTCTCGGCGATCACACGGGTTTTGCCCATGCGCTTGACCAGCAAGCCCTGCCCCATCACGTTGTTGGCCTTGTGGGCCCCGGTGTGGTTGAGGTCTTCGCGCTTGATGTAGATCCGCCCCCCGCCGAAGTGGCGGGTCAGGTTCCCGGCCAGGGTCAGGGGGGTCGGCCGGCAGGAG
>JAAUYB010070252.1_pt1 | contig 13268 bp, 14 predicted proteins | sample 7278071 | NCBI WGS metagenome assembly JAAUYB01 (sample SAMN14350121, study PRJNA611818) | marine sediment metagenome | isolation source: surface marine sediment (1.8m) | place: French Polynesia: Moorea | collected 2018-08
AACGCCGTCGTCGTCGTCTGCTGTGTCCGTGCCACGAAGAAGGGAAAAGGATATTTCTGGGAGGGGGATTCTAAATTGCTCCAATGCATGGATGGAGGGCAGCAGGAGGAGGAGAAAAGGCAATTACATGCCGGGAGAAAAAGAGGAGGAGGCAAGAAAATGGGTAGGAGGAAGAAGGGACACCTTCTCCTCCTCCTACCCTCCCTGTTGGGCCGTACAGGAAGAGAAGGAGGAGGACGCATATAAATAAATTCCGTTTTCTGAATCCTCCTCCTAACGCAGCATGCAAGGTCCCTCCTCCTTAAATTCCTTCCTTCGCGGTTAGTCGTCGTCGTCGTTCTCGTTCTGTGGCTGTGCCTCATGGGAAAAGGAGCCAAAAAAGAGAAGCAGATAATTTCCTCCTCCTTCCCTTTCCCTGTGGGAAGGCCAAAGAGTTTTGATGATGATAATGCAACTCAAGGATATTCCTCCTCCTCCTCTGCCTTCATTTCTTCCGGCGGCGGCGATACACATCTTATGAGGAAGGGCGAAAGGAGCATAGCACCAGTTGCTCAAACATGAGGGGGCGGAGAAAGAAGAAGAAGAGGGTGCAATATGAAAGGGCAGCAGACAGAAGAAGAGCTATATGCGTACAAGTATATGTTCAAGTGTTGTATGCATTGTCGAGGTGCATTCCGTCATTCTCTCATCACGGTTGACCGCCGACGGGATGCGACGGAGGGACTCTCTCTCTTTGTTGTACCCTGCAGCATCTCCTTCCCGAATCCAAATAGGCTGGGCACGAAAGGATCGAACGTACGCGGAGGGAGAGAGGGTCCTTCGTACAATGCGTAATGGATAAGAGAGTGAGGAGGAGGCGACAGCTCAAGCGACGGAGGAGGAACGAAGTACAAAAAGGGTTGAGGAGGCTGGCTCCGAACGTGACAAACAATGTTACCAATGTTGTTCTCCAGCCTCTTGGCCCATCAAAAAAATTCCTTGACGCCGGCGTCGATGTCGGGACATGGCAGTCGCTTCCTTCAGACTTGAACAGTTCGTTTTCGATACAGCAGGGATAAAGTTTGCGACTCTTCCCTGACACAAGGACGTATGGACTGACGGCGGTTGGATGGAAGGGAGAGAGAAACACAAACGAGTCACGAAGTAGAATTTTTTAAGAGAAGGGGATCGACGAGAGGGGGAGGGGAGTACCCGAGATACGTCGGGAGGGGGGTCTTACTCGCTTCAAGGAAAAGGGTGTCGGAGGGAGAACGAAAAACGACGACTACGACGCCCCAAATAAGGAAAAGGCGCAGCAACATTCAAATTAACGCCTCACGGTCGACGACTCCCACATGCATGAGGGTAAAACAAAAGTCCCCTCTTCTTATTTTCCAAAACGCTTTTTTCCGTTGGCACTTGTTGCGGATAGAGGATTGGGGGAAAGAGGGGTGTGGTGGACCGTGGGACTTCCTCCCTCCCTTGTTGCGTTCGTGCAGTGACTTCTAGAGAGGAAGTGAGTGAAGTGCTCTCCCCTCCCCTAAATAAAAAGAGCCAACGGATTTTGCGCTTCATGAAAGCGAAAAAGGGGGGTGGGACGTAACCCAAGTTCATACCTTTGTTTTTGGGGGGATACAGATGGCAAGCACTTTACCCTTTGGTTACGTTCAAAAAAGGAGAAAACAGCCTTTTTAAAAATAAAATCCAGGCCGTGTGCGGCACATAATTCTCTTTTCTCCAACCACCACCGCCCCTCCCCTCAGCAATAATGATAGGATGTTTCCTGCCGCAGAGGGAGGAAGGAAGGAAGGGGCGGTGGCGTGAAGATAAACGTAGCACATACCTCCTCCAACGGTCGCAGCCACAGCCCAGGGTTCAACTAAACCTGTGTTCGTAAATTTCCGAAAAAGGAGAGGGAGAATCCCCTTTTCCTCTTTTCCCCGCTTTTCACTTTGCTCTCATTACGTCCTGCTGCACCTGCGTCGCCCGTTCCTTCGCCCTCCGCCGGAAAAAGGAAAAGAAAACTCACCTGTAAGGCACGAAAGGGGAAAAACAAAAAGGTTTAAAAACAATGGTCTCTCGGATCTCGCCCCCCTTTTCCTAAAGCCGAGTAAGTCGGGCGCAGTATGGTTCCTCCCTCTCTTCCTCCCTCTTTCTACGGCTAAATCGTGACGATTAAGAATGGTAGAAACGGGGGCATCAAAGGGGAGAGAGAGATGCATTCTGGCTTCTTCGAAAGTTGAAACCCGAACGAACAAACGGTGAAAAGGGGAAGGTGTGGCCTTTCAGAGTCAAAAATGAATGCACGACCATCCCTCCCGCCTTTCCTCATTTTCTTCGAGGAAGGCGTGAAACTGGAGCCTCCTCCCTTCTCCCTTTTCCTTTGCCCCTAAACCGCCCCCACGCACCCAACATCATGGGTGAATAAAGAAGAAAAAGGTAGAGCACGTCTTTCGGTCATGGGTGACGGCGGCGGGCCTCTTAAAAGTCCGGGGAAATTCTGGAACGCAGGAGCGGCGGTGAGAAGGCCCCGCCCACTGAACTGAACCCATATCCCCCCTTCCTTCCCTCGCTTCGTAAGACAAAAGGGTGCCGCAATAGAAAGGGAAGGAAGGAAAGAAGGGCTTTTCCACGCCACTTCTTTCTCTTCCACCTCTCATGGAGGAATTATTTCTTACTGCGAGGCACAGAGATAGAAACAAGAGCAACAACAAAACAAACCGTACCAAAAACGTAACAAAATTGTATGGCCCTTTGAATGCCCCGTACTGATCTCTGCATCCCAATCGGAGGGCAGGAAGAGAAGCTTCGAAAGACACAAGTGCCGTCTTCCGTCTGGGGTGGGTGACAGATAGAGATTGGAAACGTGCATGTAAAATGTTCAACATGATGCTGCTTCGTCCCTCCGCCGAATTCGAAATAATGATTCCGTTTCCCACGGGAAATGCACGAGGAATCGAAATGGAGGAAGAGGAAGGGGAAGAAGAAGACTCCCGGAATGCTTCTCCTTCCTTCCTTTCTGCGGTTTTGCCCGACGACATTTTAGGATGAGCGTTTTGACGACTTTTTTGTCTCTCGTGTTCAAACCGCAAGTGTGCGTGAGGAGGCAACATTCGTCGCGGCACGGAGGAGGAGAAGAAGAAGCCAGGATTAACATGGCTCGACAATGTCCGATTCCACGGCGGCCATATGTTTCCTGGATCCAGGCTGGCTGGTATTTTCGTTCCCGAGAAAGTTGAGTGCTAGGCTGGCATGATGATGATGATGACACTGCCAATCGCGTGAGGAAGGAAGGAAGAGAAGAGATCTTCACTATATGAGTTACGGAGAGATGGTGGGAGAAGAGAGGAAAAATGCAGCGTGGGCGGGAGGAGGAAGGAGGAGGAAGGAGGAAGGGTAAAAAAGTCGGTGAAAGTGTGCAGAAAATCGCGAATAAAAAATATTTTGCGCCCCCGACCGCCCGAGAGAAAGAGTTGCGCAAAAGGGGATATCGATGATTTTCTTCCATCCTTCCGAGTTCCGACCATCACGTATTATTTTTTTAGGGTTCCACGTACGTCAAAAGTCATTCCTCCGATCGGTCCTGGATGACCGATTCCGGTTCTTCTGTGCATTTTTTGTCGCCACAGACGGGGTATGCATATTGGAGGAGCAGGAGGGAATCTCTTGAATCGACTTTGATGGAGGAGGAAGGGGGAAGGGATTTTTGACGCCGCTGTCCAAAATCCACTCACACTCACTCACTTAGCTTCCAAATCACCAACAAAGGAGTACCTGTACACATTCGTTTCCCTGATATTTTTCAACTTCCTCAAAAAAGGAGTCTGGAATGCGGCCACAGGAGAAGACTAAGATCATTTACCCAAGTACAAGCGTTTGACCTTGGCATGAGATGAGGGAAGGCGCAGAGACAAGAAAAGACATCTCACTTCATTCCACCTTATTCTCTCCTCGTGTTCAAATGAACTGGAAATGGCGATCAATAGAAAAGGGGATCGAAGATGAAGAGGAAGAAGCAAAAGGAAGAGATAAAGTCTGACAATGGAAGGGCAACAGTCGGTGGCGGCTTCAATCGCAGAACCCCTTCTCCCGCCGAAGCCTTTTTCGGTCGAGCAAAGTCATCCTTCTCAATTTCTTTCTTCTCCTTTTTTCTCGCGGTGGCAAAACCAACAGAAAGGAAGGAAGGAAGAGAAAGAGCATCACAGCATCGTTGTTCCTTCTTTTCGCCTTGGGTTGTTGGGCGGGGGGGGGGGGGGGTCGCCTCAGGGGAGGGGGAGGCAAACAGAATGAAATGGCAAGTATGTCTTTCTGCACTGTGAATGCGGTCGTGTTTTGCGGGTGGCACAATGGTTTCTGCTACCCCCCTTTTCCCCTTCTCAACCGAAGATGATGGCTTTTCTGCGGCGGCCTTACCAAACAAGGAAGGCGAAGGTGGAGGGAGGGATAGAAACCGAAATTAGAATATACCCGCTTGCTCCTCTTGTGTCCTTACGAGACGGGGCCACGTACAAAAGGGTAGCACAGAACGAAAAAAACCTTTAGCTCCAACCCGTGAAAGGATGCCAAAGCTACTTGCGCTGTTCGCCAACGAAGTGAAAGCTGTGTTGGTCATCATCATTGAGCGGCAGCTCTTTCGGAATTCCTGGCCCCTCCCACTAAATTTCGCATTCTGACTTCCACTCAAAAGAGCGCATCACCTCGTAAGAGGAGAGAAAAAAGGCGTCGGAGGCGGCGGCGGTTTCTCTCTCTCCTTGGACATGAGACGAATATCGATTGGAGATGGGCAGAGATGATGAATTTCCTGGCTTCTTGCTTGCGGAGAATGAGCGGAGCTACCGCCGCCGCCGCCGCCGCCATCGGTGGCAAAGCCAGGAAAAGACTTTTCCTCCGCCTGCTGAATACCAATGCAAGCTGGGCGGAGGAGGAAACCCTTTCACCTCCGGCGGAGGGAAAGAAGAAGAAAAAGTGAGGTCTCAAAAATGAAGAGGGAGGGAGGGCGTCTGCAGCTGCGAATATCTCCCTTGCATGCTTATTTGCCAGTCTGGGAAAAATATGTGAATGGAGAAATGAATGGATGGATGGGCGGGGAAATCATGTGTGGGAACGAGAAATGCGTCATTATACGGTATTGCGAATCCGTTTCGCCGAAGTAAGGGAGACTCCCCTACTGCACACAAAGACGCATCCGCCCCTGGCCCCCGAGCACCAAAACGACTTCGCAATAAGAAGAAGCCGGTGATTACGAGTCAATTCCTCTCCTGCAATCAAAAGAGGGGAGGGGAGGGGACGAAACTGCCTCTGGCAAGGTCGGCCCCCTCCCCAAAAATTAATCGGGGCAATCATCCACCTCCTTCACATGAGCAGCATGCTCTTTGTCTCCGTGAGGAATATTTCAAACACGTCCGGATGGGTGGGAGGGAGGGAGCGAGGGCAACGGAGGAGGGGCAAAAAAAGGGAGGAGGCGTCAGCAGGGGGGGAGGAGACTAGAAAATGTACCAGAGGTGGAAAGGCCCTTCGCTCCCTCTCCTCTCTGATGGCACTCGATCAATTGGCATCCGACAACCAACCAGGCAGGAGGAGGAGATGGTGCTGCATTGTATGATCGAGAAGGAGAAAGGGAGGAAGAGAGAGGGAGGGCGTGTGACACTTAACATAAAGCAGAAGGGAGGGAGGGACACACATGCAGGGAAGCGGGAGAGAAAACCCAACCATGCAGACAGGATGTGCCTTGTTCTGCTCAATTTTGTTATTTAAGCCAATATTATGACAATGACTGAGCATTTTGAAGTTTCAAAAATAGCGTTCAAGTTTGTTCCTTTGTGTCTTACGAAAGTATAAGTCCGTTGGTCGGGTAGGGATGGTATACGTAGAAAGGACAGAACGAGAGAGGGGGAAGATATACAGCACTTAGCTGTACGATGTACGACAGACAAGACCGTACCATCCATACCAGTACAGTACACTCGATATTTCCCAATGCAGAAGTAGGAGGAGGCTGATCATGGACGGTGCCAAAGCCTCTCTTCCTCCCCCCCCTTGAGGTTGTCTGTTGCTGTGTGTGTGTTCCCCGAGGCAGAACGAAGCAACTCAGATCGATCCCGAGATATCGATGGCTGGTCGGTCGCTTCCTCATTAGATGCTCCGTGGTGATATTTTCCCCTACGAAAGGAGGAAGGGGAAGACACAAGAAGCGGCCATAGCCACCGTGCCAACGGCGGCTGGACCGAGTCAAGATGCCTTTTTTCGTTCTTTTCGCTCTTTCCATGCTTCCCTTTTTCCCCCTCAAAAAATTGTGGGAAGGGAGGGGGAGCAGTTTCGTAAGTGGCACCTCTGAGGAAAAAAGAAAGGGGGAAGGAGAGGAGGCAGTGTTTTAATCCAACGGTGTGCAAGACGAAAAAGAACGGACATGGTTGGCAGGAGGATGGAGATAGGAAAGAGCTTCTTTTTCTTCCCCTCCTCCCTCCGTTTCCCCTCTAATTGCGAGAGCCACAGTTTCGCTCAGCTGAGAGGGAGAGAGGAGAATGAAATTGAGGGGAAAATGGCTGCGACGGAAAAAGAGGAACAAAAACGACCGAAGCAAAGTAAGAGTTTTTGGTGTTCATGTGAGTGTGTGTGTGAGTGTGTGTGTGAGTGTGTGTGATGTGGTGGGGAGGATACCTATGCTAGGATGGTTGGTGCTCCACATTTGTCTACTTCGGGTCTTATTGCTTTGAGGTCGCGTTCAAAAGGGAGATCTTCCAATTTTCCCCTCCTTCTTCTCCTCCTCCAATATCCGGTACATCAATCAGGACCAACCAGCCACCAAAGAGATATACCGTTGTATTAAGAGAGGACGAGGGCGAAAGGAAGTGGGGTGAGACTATTAAAGATCTCTTGTTGTATGGTACTTCGACTGTGTTCAAATTTATTTTCCTTTTCTAGAAGGAAATGCGGCAATCAAAGACTGAAGTTGAAAAGCACTACAATAAATAAGAGTTCAGGCAGGCCCCAGGTTCACATAATTACACGCTCTCTTTTTCAGAAGCCTGTAAGTTTGGGAACCTGCAGTAGCAAGTAGGCGTCGTCGGAAGCCGCTCTTTCTCCCCCTTCCCACACCCTTTCCTTCCCTTCCTCCTTTGCAATTTGTCGCCCCTGAAAAACGGAGAAGTGATGGATGGGGCGCCGCCGAGGAAAAGGGAAAGGGAGGAAGGGAGTTGCTCCTCTTTAAAAAGGCGCGAATTGTCCTTGATCTTCTGCTTCGAGAAGGAGAAGAAGAAAAATGAAGAAGAAGCAGAATACTTTTTCCACAAGCAGGAGAGGTAGGGGGAGACCTTCGCAGCCAGCCACAAGATAATGCTGGAGGAGGAGGAGGCAATTTTACCCTTTCTCTCCCCCGCCATATCAAGACAGCACTTTCCGCAAAAAGGGCGATCTCGACATGAAGGCACTCAAAAGAATTGCGCCCAAGCTGCCACTTGAGCTAAATTGACAAATGAGTTTCTGACCGACCAACTCTTCCATTTCGTACTGCCACAAAGTCTTCGGTTCTAACTCGAGCCGTCTCTATCGAAAATTTTTGTGCTCCGGCACTTAGAAAAAGCTATATACCTACGACAGTTTCGCTACCCCAATTTTCTTGACCTCTTACCTTCTTATTTGCCGACCCCTCCTTGAAAGCCAGCGCTTTCTTCCTATGCCACGAGTGAACGTGAACCACTGTCTCCTCTCCTTCCTCTTCGGCGGCACCACCACTCTTGACATAAGTCGTGTGTCTGCGCACGATGCCTCCAGAACCTTTCCCTAGGGCCCTGGCCCCTGTGCTCCCGGCCAGGTTCAGTCCGCTCAGGAGCCTGAGGCGCGCCAGGGAGGAGCGCTTGGCAGACGACGTCGGATAGGAATCTTCCTGGGAGATGATGGAGGCATTTCCGCAGTCCAGGCTCTTTGCGCCTGAGATGCCGCTACCGTTGCTCTCGGCCGGCCTCTCCGGAGCCCTCCCCTTCCAACGCCTCCTCTTCTTGATCCTTGTCAAAGACGAGTAGGGGTTTGTTGATGCATTCGTGTCTCCCTCGCCCACCTCCCACAGCGAGTTGAACCGCACCTCCGCCCCCCTCTTGGGCGGGGCGTTGTTAGACGTGGCCACGGGGGTGGAGGCTACCGGCCAGGGAAGGAGGCTGCCTAGGTATGACGAGTTGTCTTCGCCCCCGTACTCCCCTCCGTCATAGAGTGCGGCCCCGAGCGGGGGGAGGGAGAGGTGCTTCGGGTGGCGATGGCAGCCCGTGGGGAGCACCACGGCGGCGGAGGAAGAGGAGGAGGAGACCTCAGATGCGGTGGCAACCGAGGGAACAGGGGTGAGAACGAGCTCAGAGTTAGAAGAGGAAGTCCTCTCCTCCTCCTCGTCTTCCTCCGAAGAAGAAGACCCGTCATCAGCACCGGAACGGAGCAGATTGTGATCGTCAGCGGCATCCAGGACAGTCTCGTCTTCTTCCGAGGATTCGTCCTCGTCCCAGAATGGAGCCAGCGCCGTTGAGTCCCTCAAGGAGGGCTTCTTTGTCAACTTTGTGTTGGTGGTGGCAGCGGAGGACGGGTTCGTCTTTCCGGTGGTCGATCCCGCCATCACCAGGGAGCGAAAGTCGTCAATGTCGCTGTAAATGGAAAAAGCCGGAGGACGATTGGAAGAAGGGTCATCTTCTTCTCTGATCGGAGCATCTATTCTTTTTCTCCTTCTCCTCCCGGCGATTTCGCCATCCTCCTCTTTCTTCGGGAAATTTATTTTCTCCTTCTTCGTCCTAATTCTCTCAGCGGGGTGCCGCTCGGATATCAAGGATCTTGCTCCCAAGACGGAATGTGATTCCTCAGCCGACGTCCCCTTTCCAAAGTTTTCCATTTCCAGCGAGGAGAAGGGATTGTAGTGGCGGCGCAGTTGCTGTTGTTGCTGCTGCCTCCTGGACAGCGTGCAGTAGCCTGAGACGCTGGAGAAGCTGGACAGCCCAACCACGTTGATGCTGGAGGAAGAAGGCCGGTGGTCCTTTGTCTCCGCTTTCTTTACCATCACGGAAGCGTACAATGACTCTCGCCTATGCCATTCCACGGAGATATTCTCCGTCTGCCTCGTCCCGCCCTTTGGCAGGAGCCTCTGTTTCTGCTGCGACCGCGGCCGCTGCTGCTGGAGAGGAGGCGGGGGAATCATCATTCCCATCCTGTTGCTGCTACGTCGGCGGTCGAGAGAATTGGTGCCTCCAGCACCTGCCGACGATTGCACCAGGTGCCGGTTTTGCTGCTGCTGCTGTGCCGCCGCTCGCGTCAGTGATGGCGAGGCCGAGGGAGGAGGCGCCGGCGCGCGGAGGTCCATCCGACCGGAGGAGGGGTTCAGGAAAAACTTGAGTCCGTGCGGACCGTTGGCCGGGGATCCCCGCGCAGACGACCGTTCGGGCTTGGCGGGTGGAGTGAGATGGCGGCGAGACGGAGCAAGGAGGTTGGAGGAGACTGTCGCTCCAGCCTCTGAGGAAGACGTGCGGCAGTTGAAACTCTGGGTCCTCGGAGGAAGTGAAGTTTTGGTCCCTCTCCTTGGAAGAACTTTCTCGTTGTTCGCCTTCTTCTTCTCCGCAGACGACGAGCAATTGGAGGACGATGTCGAAGTTGACAGTCGCCCAAGGTCGAACGCGCCGTCATCGAGCATGAGCTGCTTTCGCCCCTCGGAGGAAGAGGAGGACGAGGGCGTGATGACGATGCCAGAGCTAAGCGTGGATGCCGCGCTGCCGGCGCCGGAGGAGGACGAGCAGTGGTGAGAGGCCTCCTCGGAGTCTGACTCCTGCGTGGATACAGAGTTCTTGTAGGATCTCCTGCCGTGGGGACCCTTCTTCCTGGACAATTTGGAAGATGAGGAAGACTCCGCGGGAACGATGGGCCTGGGGGTGAGGAAGGAGGCGTCAGGGGTGGAGGAGTCGACGCAGCAACATTCGTCTTCATCGTCGTCGTTGCTGCTGCTCCTCAGACTGCTGTTGCGGCTGCTGTTGCTAATGGTGGTCGACGAGGATTCCTGGGCAGATAAAGAGGAGGACGGAATCGACTCTGGACGGATCTTTCCATCTCCGTCCAGGTCCTGACGGTGGTCGCGATTCTTGCCCGTCATCTTTCCCTCCTTTTTTGCCAAGGATGGAGCAGCCTCCAACGCCGCCGCCGGCTTCTCCCCCTCCCGGGGCTTGTTCCTCCATCTGCCGCCGCCGCCCCCGTCATTTTCGCCCGGACCAGAGTTGATTATTACCGAGCTATCGCGGCTAATCATTATTATCGTCGTCATCTTGGCGGCTTGGATCCTTCTCCCTTCTCGCACTTACACTCTAGCACTTTTTTGCCCCGCAATGAGGATTTGTCACGGGCAATCGTCGTCTCTCGCAGCACACTTCTTTGGGCGCCCGGGGCGAAACTGTATCGCGCTTCAAACAATTCCAAGGAGATGCCTAAGAGTATTTTTCTTCTTCCGTGCCGCTGATCCGGAGGATCTTGAAGTCACCTTGGGAAGGACCGACCGCCCGACCGACAGAGGTTTTTTAAAATGACGTGTCAGATGAGGATCGCCCGAGGCTTCGGCGGACACTGCCTCACTCCTTCTCCTCCTCCCATTTCTGTTCCATTTACGCCGATCGAAAGAGAGAGATGAGGATGCAGATCAATTCGCCCAAAAAATGTAGGAGGAAGAAACTGTGTCGTCGGGCAACGCCTCTAGTCTCGTCTAAATGCCTGCCCTCTTCTCTGATTGATCCTCTGCAAGTATTTTCCTCTTCCGGCCTCACCTCGTCCTATCCCATAAATGGACGTTTCTTTCGAGACCTCTTTATCCTCCTCTTTCTTCTTCTTCCCGCCACACCTGCTTTGCTGCCTCGAAAAAGGAATCTATTCACCTCTCGCTCGGAGGGAGGCGGCGGCGGCGTCTCCCTCGTCGTCTTGCACCACCTAATTCTTTTGAAAAAGGTTTTTTGGGAGGGGAGGCGGTGTGCAAACGGCGGAGGATGAAATCACTTCGAGACGAGGGAGTAGTACAACCAAACTGGGACGGGGGCGGGGAACTCCCTCTCCTCCTCCTTCTGTGGATCAATCACAGGAAATGCAATCTATCCTCCCTTATTCTTTCACTGAGGTCGAACTGCGACATTTTCTTCTTCCTAATTCAACCAAACTCGTCTTCAAAGTTCGCTTCTCGTTCTCAGAGTCCCCTCTTTCCGTTTTCCAATTCGTCCTGAGCGAAGATAGGAGAGAAAGAGGACTGCTAATGTGCTCATCGAGGAGGAGGAAATTCTCTCTCTCCTCCACTTCCTGTGGTGGTTTTTGACCAACCCATAAAAGTCTGAGGTGGAGTGGACACACAAGGGCTCGCTTTCTTGGGGATAGGCAAACACTTTTGTAACCCAAAGTCAAACAATCTCTCACTTCTCTTCTGGGAAATTCCTTCGATATATCGCCCTTTTTTCTCCTCAACCAACTCAGTCGGAGAAAGAAGAGGGATTCATTTTCGCGCGCGCGTGCTTCACAGGAGGAGAGGAAGAAATCGATTTCGTGTAGGAGGCCCCACGAATGGAAAAAGGGTCTCTTTTCTTCGTGATTCGAGAAGGCCGCCGAAGATCTGACAGTAGCACCGCACACAGCAGTTTCCTTTTTTTTCTTTTTCTCGGTCGATTCAACACCACCATCGAGGGGGGAGAGAGAAAATGCGTGCTAAGATGGAAAAGGGACCTTCCGTTCGATTGTGACGGTGACAGACGGACGCACGTATGGATGCCACTAACACAGGAGGAGGGAGAGAGCCACCACAGATTCCTATCTCAGATCAAGAAGGTGGAAAACTTCCACCACCGAATGTGGACACCCCCGCCAGGCCAACAGGTAAGTCCGGTGCAAGAAGCCACGCGAGGGGAAAGAAAGGGCGAGAAAATGCCACTTTCTTTCTCTTTTCCCCCTTTAGTCCGCGGTGAAAAGGAGAACCCGTTTCCTTACTCCGGAGGCGACATACTACGGTGGCAGTCCCTCAAAGGCGAAAAAGTCCTCCACATTCCCTCGCCTTTGTCGTCGAAATTTTAGCGAGTTGGTCCTTGACAGTGGCGACGAAGGAATTGGGATTCCAAGTGTCACTCTTCCTTCCGGTCATGGCATGCGGTGAGGGTCCCGAAAATTCAACTGCGGGTTGGTTGTCAAAGGGGAAGGAGGGTTTTCTCGAGGTATTTCCTCCTTTTCGCTTCCACCGCCTCCACACACACACTTTTTCGCTACCCTTCTCCTCCTCCTTTTCCCGCCTTGCGTGCACAAAAGATTTCTTCGGTAGCGCCGCAGTAAGAAATTGAGCCCCGGGGGCGACTTGAGAAAAGTGGGCGGCAGAGCGTGTGTATGTTTTTTGCAGGATGCCTCGTGACATTAACCGCCGTCCTTTTTCTCCTTCGCAAGTCTTTTTCTTTCTTCTCCCGCTGCGACTTTCTTTCTCACGTCACAGTCTGGGCGGGTCCCTTTCTCCTTTTTCTTCCGATTGAACACAATGGCGAAAACAATTTCTCCAGGTCGACGACGACGACCCTCTTGACACACAGGATCTTTTCTTCCTTGTTTTTCCCATGGACGAGGAAGACAAGCGGAGGGAAAGGGGACACTGAATTCCTCTACGACTTTTTCCTCCTTTCCCCTAACCGTATCTCCTTTCTTGATCCCTGGGATGATGGTTTGGTGGGCTTACAAGTCAACGAGAAGGGTCACCGTTGTATTCAGACAAGCAAACTTTCCCCTTCTCGAACAGAGTATTTTATGCGTTGAAATCACCGGCTTTTCTTCGGCTTTTTCGTGACTCTCATTACGGGCACTTGAGAAAAGGAGGAGGAAGACGAAAGGCATGCCCTCTCTCCTCCTTGTTTTTTCAAAAGCACTCCCTTCTCTCTCCCAACCCGCAATCACCGTAAAAGTGCGATCATCGTTGCCCTCCTGAGACCCCCCAGAGCGACTCTCCCCCCGCCACCATCTCAGCTACCCATCACTGTTTTTCCACATTCCACAAAACGCACATTCCATCCACTGTCTTTTCTGCGAGTTTTCTCCCTAGCCGCCACTATCGCTCACTGTGACCGGAGATACAAGACGCGAAACCAAGCACGGTCGGTCGGTCTGTCGGTTTGTTCACCCTCCGCCGTCCGCGCGGCGACTGAGGCTTGGAAAAGGGGGGAGGGAGGGAGGGGCGCCGGCACAGGTGAGGAGGAAGATCGAGACGGAGGGGGAAGGAGGAGGGGGCGGAAAAAAGCGACGCAAGGGAGCGAAAAGACTTGACAAACCACAGAGGA
>JAAUYB010053323.1_pt1 | contig 13266 bp, 17 predicted proteins | sample 7278071 | NCBI WGS metagenome assembly JAAUYB01 (sample SAMN14350121, study PRJNA611818) | marine sediment metagenome | isolation source: surface marine sediment (1.8m) | place: French Polynesia: Moorea | collected 2018-08
TAGGCTCAAAACAGGATAGGAGCAAAAGGGGGACATAAGTACATTTGTAGGCGAGCAATTAAGAACCGTTGTTGTTAGGTATCAAGGGGTCTTTTTCGGAGATACATTGACTCGCCTCTTCTGTTGCCCCTCCGCCCCCTTCCCCCTCCGATGAGACCCAGGCGCCCGCGAGGCTGTGGAAAACGCTGAACCCGATCTTGGCGGCGATGTCGTCCATGGGCTCCACCGCGAATCCCCCTATGACCTAGAAAACAAGAACAGACTTTGTTCAATGACCTGCGGCATTGACAAAACTAAAAAACTAAAATAAAATAATGAATGGGATAAAATATTTTGAAATAAAAAAGTTTGCACCATCTTCTTATGATAAAGTATAAAGTATCCACCTTTCTAAGTGAGGGATTAGACAGAGATTGTATTAAGTCACAGATCCCACCCCGAAGAGAAATCTGTTCAAAGAGCCCGAGATCCCACCCTGAAGAGAAATCTGGTCAAAGAGCCCGAGATCCCACCCCGAAGAAAATTTAGGGTGAGAGAACTCCATGGCTGACAAATCCTGATCTTGAGGGATCCCACCCCAAAGGAAATTTAGGGTGGGAGAACAGGACCGAGGGGAAAAAACAAAGGTGACCTCAACCCCAAAAAGTTGACCTTGACTTAAGGTCAACTTTAAGGTCATGACCTCAAAGTAGTCCCAACAACAACAACAACAACAACAACAACAACTCTCACCGTTCTATGACCCGTCGGCTTCGCCGCAGGTAAAAATAGAGAAAAGCTTTCTACGGTATATTGTGCGCCTTTTTATGGGTCACTACGAGCCTGGTAGTTTTCGTCGTAGAAAACCATGGGCTTGGTGCTGTGGGTGACCGTCACCAAATGCTTGTTCTTGAGCGGGTGTTCACCACCGTTGCACTGCCTTAAAAAGCAGGAAAAAACTGTCACCTTTCTTCTTACACAGTACTGTCGATTATTCTTACATGCCCAACTCCAGCCTTGAGAACTCCTTAGCAAGAAAGACGCTCCACCGGTTTTCGACGAAAACGTCCAAGTTTTTGAAATATGTGGATCTCATTGCGTGCTCCTCCAGGGTTTCGTCTCTGAGGCAGACTATTTTAGCTGTTGGGGGTTGTCTCTTCGAGTTGGAAATGACCACAAGAGGAGGCTCGAAACGCTGAAATAACAATTTGAAAATTCAAATCTTTGCTTGCAGAATGGTTAGTTCTTGATACCTTTCTGGTGGCTGCGTAGTCAGCCAGGATCGGGGAATCATTCGACAATGTTTCATTTCCGTCTTCGTACGCCACCATCCTTGACCCGAACGCGAACCGAAGCACCCTCCCCGCCTCTCCCGCCCTCCGCGCCGGGGAGACCCCGAGGGCGCACCCGGACTGGGACGGGACCGGGTTCGAGTTGTGGTGCCAGTGCTCAGAGCCCGGGTCCTCGAGCACCGACAGGCCGTAGAAGCCAGAAGCCAGTTCACTTCTCGACTCCGAAAGTACCTAAGCAAAATTGGGTTTTTTTGTTTTCGAGCGTTTCCCCATTTGCCTCTCAACCAATAAGAATATTGAAACTTCCTCTGGACTTTGTGCCTCGAAAAAAACCGATTTTCCTAGTTCTCCAGCGATTTTTACTTGAAGAAACTGAGTGTGAAGTTTCCATTTTGGTTGGTCTATTTCCTGCAATGTAGTTACCATACCTCTATGTTGAACGATGCCACCTGGTAGAGGACCAAGACGCAGTTGGTGTTTAGAATGGTCGCCACCAGCGGCAAGTTTGCTGCCATCTCTTTGCAGTCAAGATTCTCCCGACACAGGATGTGGTATCCAACTGAATTACTTGTGCCTTGAAAAAGGTCATGATAAGCATCAAATATCACGAGCGACAATGTCGTACCAAGTACTGCACAATAATATTTTTTCATTACTTTGACGGAAACTGAGTGTAACAAATATTTTTGCTCTCGCGCAGGGACCGATTTGGAACAAAAAAAAAGTTTGCAAACACTGTAGCTATCAAGAGTTTTTAAACAAAAATTGCCTGAACGGCGACCTGAGAGCAGAATCTTACAAAATGTCACGTACATTTACGGTTCATCATACACGACTTGCTTTGGCATTTGTCATTACATGTTTTTCTGACTTTTTCGATGTCTGTCTATTCCCGTTCAAACCACGACAAAGAAGAAGGTAGGTTTATATATCTTCTGGGGAAAAGGTTGACCTGCCTTGATTTAGTACAACAGTGCAACACCGGAAAATACCTTACATGTACATGTATGAACAAAAACCGCATATCTGCCAATGTAGCGATAAAAAAACTATTTGGAATCACTTGGAAGAATTCTGCGTTTTTGTAAAATGCACCGGTTTCGCAATTTAAAAAAAATTCTTACGCTTCTTTCGAGATCAACGTCCAGCGCCGAATGGCAATTTTTTTTAAAAAAAAACTTTTACTAACTATGTAAAGCTCTTCTCGCGTGCATACCACGTGATGAATTGTCTGAAAACGGTAGGGGTAGAAAATATGTATCTATAGCATCCACTGAGTGCAATATAAAGTTTCTTATACCTTGCACTTATTAGGCTTTTCGATATGAACCATACTGTACGATTTCATTCCAAAAAGGGAATAAATATACATATACACTGTACTGGTACGCAGAAATAAATCTCTTCTAATGGTTTTTACTGGTCGTATGCTTTGTGTAATGAACATTTTTTTAATGTGAGAAGCAGACGAAATATACTGTACTTTTGTAACAAATAAGTGCCAGTAAAGACCTAAAATGTCTCCCGGTGCCGAAAAAAATGTATGAATTATTGACCTAGCTGACGTCAGTCGCTAGTGTTGCATGAAGGGCATCCTTCTACGTTGTATAGACGGCGCATGCTGTACCTACGTTGGATGAGCAGAAATAAGCATCAACGTTCTTTTTCTCCCTGATTTTATTTATTCCCTAATAAAATTTCGCTCCGTCTCACCGCTACGAAATTAAGGGGACCGGCAACATTCCGCCCGCTGCCGCCGCCGCCACCGGAGGACGGTCGGAAAACGAATCTCCCTCCTCTGCTGCCAAGCGGCGCCTCCAAAGGTTGCAATTATCTTAGTTAGGGAAATTCCCTCCTCGATCTCCTCCCTTCTCACCTCTCCAGGTCGGGCGAGGTGACCGAACAATATGGACGGGATTGCAATTAAGCTAGAGAGCTTGGCGGTATTGGCGGTAAGGGGAAAGTAAAGAGTATTGGTCCCAACATTGTTCCTCGTATTTTCAAATTTAGGTACATGTCTTTGCCAAAAGTATCGGCATCCAACAAGTGTTTTCCCCAGCCAGATAAAAAGCTTTCTGTGAAATCATCTCTCCAGATCTTTATTGCTTCGATTTTTTTTCCGCGCCAGTTTCTGTATTCGTTGGTTTTCCAACATTTTTCCCCTCTCGTCTTTTGGGGATCGGTTGGTTGGGCGGTCATTTTCGCACCTCTTGTCGATCTGTAGCCAGGTAAGAGGAGAAATTCTGAATAGCGGCGGCGCCTCAAAGGGACATTTTTTGACGGGTTGGAGGAGAGGGGGAGGAGGATCGAGGAAAGGGATATTCCAGAAATAGCTCGGCCACTCCCTTTGCCCACCTGCGGCGGAGGGATTGAGGAAAAGGAATAGTGTCGAATCTTTTCGGGAAACGCCCTATTGTCTGGAACGGTCGTTTTCCATTCGGAATTAAAAGGTTTTTTCCCTCTCCTGCCGTGAGCTATTTATTGTAGCTATGGCAAAGAAGGAATATTCCTTTCTCGAGGATCGGTAGCTTTAGGTAGCCCAAAAATTCCACTGTATTGTTCGAAGAATCAGTGTAAAGATTTCGATGCGAAAAATAAGCGAACAGGAAAGAACAGCGAACGTGAAAACATTTAGGTATAGCAAATACATGGAGTACACACGAATATAGCCGTCGAACCCAGCCACATACTTTTAAATGTTTGGAACATACAATGACAGTACAATCCTTTTTGCGCCAGCAAAAAAGTGTTATTGGTGAACGTTGTTTCTGGTTTTGCGGCACTTTTAGACGCGGCTGAAAATATCGGGCGACTGGATAATGTTCCTAAGTTGATAGATTTTTTGGCAAGAGACCTTTTCGAATTTAGGCCAGACTCTTAATATCCTTGCTTTGCCTCCGGCGGCGTCTGACTCCTCCTCCTAGGCCCACCAGTGGGATCTTCTCCACGGCGAACCTCAGCATCAACATCGCGGCCTCCACCAGGGAGAGGAAGCTCATGCCGGTGAAAAGGCCCATCACGCCTCCTGTTCGGAAGATGAAAAAGCCACATGTTTAGCCTTGTACCTCAGGCGCGAAGCCGACAGGTGATAGAACAGAGAGAGTTGTTGTTCTTGTGGGGGGTACTATTTCGAGGTCATGACCTCAGAATCAAATTACCTACAAATGTGACTTTGTGATTGCGTTACCAGTACAATTACAACAAGAACAGACTTTGTTCAAAGACCTGCGGCATTGACAACATATTGTAATATAAAATAACCTATCAAAAGTCCTCTTTTTTTTCAGAGATTTCACCCTGACAAATGCCATAATATTTGTATATATATAAATAAATGAGAGAGATCCCGCCTCGAAGAGAAATCTGTTTAAGGAGTGATAGATCCCACCCCGAAGAGAAATCTGGTCAAGGAGCAACAGATCTTGATTAATCTCAATGGATCCCACCCCGAAGAAAAATATGGGTGGGAGATAAGGGGAAGAGAACAAACCATAAATGTTGATCAAACTAGTCCCCCCCCACAACAACAACAACAAGAACAACTCTCACAGTTCTAGGACCTGACGGCTTCGCCGCAGGAAAAAAGTGTACTGCATTTCAGTAATGCAATTACTTGTACTGCATTACTTAAATACCCTGAGTATTGTCTACTATTACTGCATTCATGTGTGACCCACCTACCTATGTTTGCAATCATGTCCACAAACGTCAACCGTCTGCTCTTGACCATGTTGTTCGCCATCCTAGCTCCCATCTGGTTTGTAATTATAGAAAAAACGTGAGGGCTTTTTAAGTGCATCTTTGGCATTTCTAGAAAAATCGAATGTGTACGGTACCTTAACCCTTACTAGGGCCATTTCACCCAACATTCTTTGACACTTTTTCACATGGTAGGAAGTCAGAGACAGCTCATCCTGCATCTTCATGTTGTAGAAATTCTCTGTGAACAACAACTGTGGAAAAAATATCACAATTTGACCAACACTTTCTCATCTCTGTCTGAGACTTACAAACCTGGCTCAAAAAGTGACTATCAGAGCAGTACTCAGAAACTCTGAGCTGGTCCTGCTGCAGTGTGTAGGAGTAGGAAATGCTTTCACACTCTGGCAGGCAGTGTGAGCACTCTGCGGCAGATGCAACAATGCTTTGACGAAAACACGCTGCTGAAAAGTGAGAGCAAATTGGCAGTCCCTCCCTGAAGTGTGGGAAATCCCATGGGATACAGCCACAAAGTTCAAAAGCCTCTTTTAATCTGAAAATACAAAGAAAAACAAAGTTCAAATGGGGGCAAATGGTACAATTGTATAATATTGTCTGTCTTTCCTGCACTCAAAAAAACAGTTAGCTTGACTATAATTTTTATAAATATCCAAAGTAATCTCATCATTCTGTGATATGCATCCTCTTATGTCTGTATCTAGCTTTTGGGCATCTGGGCTCATGCTGACAATTGATGGTGTTACAGTAAATGTGTATACTGTGCCACTGGTGAGCTCTCTGGAATTCTCCCCTAAGTCTGGTATTTCATACTTCCCATTGATCTGCAAGGCTAGATTTATTAGATCAAGAAAGTTCTTTGCCTAATAAAACCACTAACTTGAATTGAGGGAATCATAGATTGTTCATACTCATGCATCCCCTCAACATCATCACCAACGTCAAATCCAATCTTGGAGTATGAAATACCCTGCTTTGGCATTGAAACCAGGAGTTCAAAAACTTTGTTATGAGATTTGCCAACTTCTTTTAGTCTCTCCCATGCCTTTTCTTGGTTCTTCTCTGAGACAAGATTCTTGTGAAAGGCTTTGGTTGCTCTGTAGGCATGATATTGATCAAACATTTTTACAGAATTAAAACTGTATCCCAGCCCATCAGTTGAATATGTGACAGAAAAATATTGACAGTCACTAGACATCTTCTCGAATGAAGTTCCAAACTTACAAGCTGGTACTAGAGGGTGTAAGTTGAAGGCAAAAGGTTCCTGAGATGATGTTGACAAAGCTTCCGTCATTTTCCTTATGCGTTTTCCTTGACCGTTGTTGGCACTCCTTGTACTTAAAGAGTCCAAAACATACTGTTTGAAAGAGTAGACTTGTTCATAATCTTTGCTTAGGAGCTTCTCCAAGTAACAGCAACTGTTGTTTTCATGCTCTGTGCAAAAGCTTGTAGAAAGATGTGATAGTCCAACAATTGCATCCCCAGTGCATCCACTTTTCCCCTTTTCTTCATATGAGTGCTTTTGTTCAATATATCTTAGGAAATAAATACCAAGGTCTACCATATTGGTCTGGTTGTTGGTCAAAAGCATTGACTGAATTTTTCCAAAATCACTCAGGAAATAATTCATCTGGAAGTTATTTCTATCCAACACATCATGGTAATTCTCGTTGTCCAATAGTATCTTCTCTCCATAAAAAGTCGTGTACCTCAAAGAGTCAAGGAAATTTCCTAAGAACATGGGACCATCTCTGAAATATCCATGAGTCCAAAAAAATCCTGCAGCTATCTCTAGTGACCACAGAGAAAAGGTTTCCAACAGATTCACACAGAATGTCATTTCAAGTTCGGTATCATCAGCTCCATATATAGCAATAAAGTTCTCCAACTCCTGTCTCAGGATGTCGTCTGAAGCAAGGAAAGCTTTTGCAGATATATCCTCCAAGTGAACTGCGGCTAGCTGTGCCTCTCCAAAAACTTCGGCCATTGCCAGGCTTGTGAGTAAAGAGTATGTCTAGAATCAAATGTCTTTACCTCTAGAATACTCCAAGCCCCCCAAAATATATTTCCTTACCAAGTTTCCATCATAATGTGCATGAAGGTCACTGTAGCAGATAGTTTCTGCATAGCCTATTTTTGCTTCTAGAGGGGCGGAAGTGGGATCTTTGCTCCCTCCTTCTTCAACAAACTTTACAAGTTTTTTGGATAAATCCATTGTAAAGTCTCGGAAGCTACTCAACAGCTGGAAAACACATTTTATCTATTTTTTATTCCTTTCTCTGTTTAATTTACCAGATCCCTTAATGATTTTGTCCTCTCCATACACTCTTCCCCATCCTTCTTCCAAGATGAGCAGTCCAATTCAAATTTGTCCAGAATCTTTGTCTCCACATCATAGAGAGAGGCCAAGGTTCTGCAACAAGAGACATGCATGAGCTTCATTTCACACTGCCTTGTTGCTTTTTCTCAAGACGGACTTTTAATGGCTGAGGGAGGACAACTCAAATTATTTTTCAGGAAAAGGCATTGAGCCCGGCAAAGTAGGGAAGCTAAACTAATGGTGCTCTCATTGCTTTGACTGATTCTTCTACTAGACAAAGGCTTTGAGACTACTCAATGTGCCAGGAGAAAGGAGGAACTATCAGCCTCACCTCTTGAAGCCCAATTTCATAAATTTGTTGGAACCTCTCATAACCGGTTTGTGAATAAGCAACTATTTTTAATCTGTTTTACCTTGGCTTCAGAGTGACCATGGGAAAGGGCACCTCCTGCAAAAAATATCAAAGGAACCATCAAAACATCAGAGTGCTTTTTGTGGTATGTTATTCTGTTGTTTTGTGTATTGTTTTGATCATGCACCTGAATAGGAACTGTCTCAATGGACACCATGATGGGGTTGTTCTGGGCATCAAAGACAGTCTGAGCGTTAAGTATGAGTGAAATGACAAAAGCAGTGGCTATGGCCAGCAACCACAGCAGCTTATCAAGTCCTTTTTTGCGGTCATCCACCTTGGAAAAGGGGGGTAGTGTCAGGCAAAAATACAGTACCTATCATTTTCCGTCGAAAGAGAAACTTACCAGATATCTGAACCCATGGGCGCTTGTCTCTTCGAGAAAAGTTCTCAGTGTAACTGGAATTTTTGCCTTTGTCATTTTTGTTCCAGTAACTTTTCTTCCTTTTAAGCTTTGAACTTCCCTTGGGAGAAGGCCTGTTGCATGTCCAGATTTAAGGATCCAGAAACTTGGTGAGTGTGTAGTAGCACTTAAAATGGTAGCGTGTTCCAATGATGTACCTTGCCTTAATTGGTTCAACACTCTTTGTATACTTCTTGTCACAATTCAGCTCGACACTCTTTTTTCGAACTTTACACTAGACCAAAGTTTGTTAAGTGACACATCCAAGGATATGTTTAGAGAAGCCGCAAACTGCTGCTCCCACTTTGCCTACTCTTGATATCGGAAATTGTAAGTGCCAAAGGTTGTAAGCGAATTTCAAACATGCTATCTAAAAAACTATCTCTTATTGGACATGTTTAAGCAGATCGGACACAGTTATGTACTCCAACAAACATCGTCATCTGAAGGAGAAATTCCCCAATAATGAGCATACCATGTGCCAATTTTCCACGCACGCAGTAAGGGGACATGCACAATGTATACCTAGTCTTGGATCTGCCTACACGTACTGTACAAATGTTTTCACATAATTATTTAAGAATAATGTCCAATAAGGTTTTTAATTTTGCTGAGAAACACAATACCACAAACATGGTCACAAAATATCACACATTCCATCGTTGCTAAAACGATCTGACCTTCCCGGCTTTTCCCCTTGATTAAAAACAAGTCTCCGCCTAGAAAACATTTCCTTCCTCATTTTTTAGTCATTTGCCCTTTTTTGGCCCCTTTCCCTTTCTTCTTAATTGGCCTCTTCCTCACCGCGCCCCAGCCAAGCCACATCGCCGCCTCAAAGAGCGAGAGGAAACTCATCCCGGTGAAGAGACCCATCACGCCACCTGCAAGGAAGACACCTAGTGTCAAATGATTCAAGTCTTAGCTGCCAATTTACCTATGTTTGCAATCATGTCCACAAATGTGAGCCTCCTGCTCTTGATCATCTTGTTCACAGTCCTCACCCCCATCTGGAAAGATACGTCAACAATACGATTGTTTATCACATATTGTTGTTTCCCCTGACCTGGACTCTGACAAGTGACATCTCCCTCAGCTTTTTCTTGCAGTTTTCAAGAAGGTAGTCTTCTTTTACGTGAAACAGCCTCTGCACGTTCTGGTCATAGAAGGTCTCAGGAAAAGCAATCTTAAGAGAAAACTTGACTGGCTATGTGGAGTGCATTTGGAACAGTCGATATCAAACCTTTTGGCTGTTTAGGAACTCTTCCTCGGAGCACAGCTCTGACTCCCTCAGTGCGTCTTTACGGAGAGAGTAGGAGTAGGTGACAGCATCACACTCTGGCAAGCAGTGCTGGCACTGGCCCGTGGAGGAAGAAATGCTGTTGCTGAAGCAAGAGGAGGCAAACCGAGAGCAGACAGGCAGGCCCTCTTGGAAATGAGGGAAGTCCCATGGGATGCAGCCGCACTGATCATAAGCTTCTTTTATCCTAAAAGGTTCTGAATTTATGTTGTGCTTTTATAGCATAAGTTCATCCAGTCTCCTTGTTCAAAGTGAAAAAACAATGTTTCCTTGTTCAAAATTGTTCGTGTTGCGCCTTAAATTAAGTTACATTGCTCCTTGCAAAGCTTATAGCTTATTTCTCTTTCCTGCACTCAAAAAAACATTTGGCCTGCGTGTAGTTTTGGAATATGTCCAGTTCCGCCCCATCATCTGAGGACGCCTGTGAGATGCAGCCCCTAACCCCCAAATCCATGCTTTGCACTTCCGGGTCCGTGCTAACGATGGAGGGAGTGACCGTAAAAGTATACATTATACCTTTAACAAGAGGAACAGAGTTCTGGCCCAGATCTGGTACCTCATTCTTTGCATGTATCTGTGATAGTGTGAAATTGTGGTAGAGTATCTCAAGCAGGCGGTTACAAATAAAACTCTTCAACATGAGATGTTGTTACCTGAATGAAGGGGCTAACAGATCTTGAGTACTTTTGTATATTTTCAATGTCATCTGCCAAGTTGAATCCAACTCTTGGGAGAGAGCTGCCCGTTAGATGTGTGATCAAGACCTCTAACATCTTGTTCTGCATATTTCCAGACTTGTGTATTTTTTTCTTCATATTTGTGTTGTGTTCTCCAGCTTGCACAATATACTTGTTAAAATATTTTGTGGAACTGTAGATACGATGTTGCTCTTCAAAGTTGCCAGGATTGAAAGTGTATCCCAACCCATCAGTTGAATAAGTGGGTAGGAAAAAGGGGCAGTCTCCATTGAGCTTCTCATATGGAGTACCAAATTTGCAGGCGGCAACAAGAGGCTGGAAATTTTGAACGAATGGCTTTTGGGCTGAGAGTGATAAGTACCCGGCTATTTTCTCTACTGCCTCCTGCCTGGCTTTGAAGTTTGTCACAGGTGCAAGTGAGTCCAAAAGGAACTGCCTGAAGGAGAAAACTTGTTCATAATCTGTGGAAAGAAGCTTCTCTAAATGGCAACAAGGAGTCTGGCTCTGCTTGTCAGGACACAGGTCTTGGCCCCAATAGGACACAGCATTGAATGCTGTCATATCACTTGAGCAGCCACTCTTTCCATCAGACACATAGGAATGCTTCTGTTCCAGGTAAGGCAGAAAGTAGAGACCAAGATCAACCATGTTAGTCTTATTGTTGGCCAAAAGCATATCTTGTGCCCTGCCAAACTCCTTTAGAAAGTCATTCATTTTTGTGTTCTTTTCTCCCAGATATTTGTGGTAGTTCTGGTTGTCCATGGCTATCAGGCCTCCTTCATAAACCCTGTGTTTGCAGAGATTAAAAAAGAATTGAAAAATTCTGAGAAATTTTTTTCCAGATCGTCAATTTCAAATGGCACACAGGTGACGGTGGGACAGCTACTGATGATCCATCAAGACTGAATTATTTCTTATGACCTGCATGCCTTTCCCTGTATTCAAAGAAAGCAGTCAACGATCACCTGTGTCGAAACGTGTCCAGGTAGTTTCCCAGGAACATTGGCGCGTTCCTGTTCCCATGTCCCCAGGCCAGGGCGGCGGCGGTCTTCAGCGCCCAGGCGGAGAAGGAGAAGCGCAGGGTGTCCGAGCAAGCCGCCCACTGCTTCTCGAGTTCGAAGGCCCCGTACCTTTCGAAGAGGCCCCCCAGCGCCTCCTCCAGGGCCTCGTCGGAGGCGCGAAACGCGTCCTTGGAGATGGCCTCCAGGTCGGACTTGGCCTCCGCGGCCCGTCCGTCGACGGCCGCCATCGACAGGCTCGTGAGAAGCGGAAATGTCTGCGCGGGAAAACATTGTTTTCAGTGCAGTGTACACAGTACAGTAAAATCTACTGTAGACCTTCTATTTACATGCAGTTTCTTTTGGTAAAAAACCTTCTTGATATTTTCTAAAATAATTGGTTTCGCTGTCGACGCATTAAATGAGAGTAGCTCTAGTTGTGTTCACACCAGATTTCCCTGCGAGTTCGTGTGCAGTTGACTCGTGCAGATGATCCAGGCGTAGGCGCTCTTGACATCGTACTCCGAGGAGGCCTCGCCGCGGTCGTTGAACTCTACGTACTTGGCGAGGTCCCTCGCCACCGTCATGATTGAGTCCGCCACGAGAGGCTCCAGCTTTTGAAGGTGGTGTGAGTGAGACAGGAGAAATAATGATGTCTAATGATGTCAATGCATCGCAAGTTTTGCTACAAGGAGGGTAAGTTCTCTACATATGCCATAAACAGGGAAAAAAAGAACTGAAAGAATCTCTTTTGCCTCTTCCACCCTGAGTTTCGAAATAGAAGTTGTTCTAGCCCGCCTGTACTGTCATTTCCTCTTAGCAAACAAGAAATTACCAACTCTCTGATCCTCCTGGACCTCTCCATGCATGCGGGCCCGTCTTCCTTCCAGGAGGAGCAGTCAAACTCGAGGTTGTCCAACAGCCTTGTCTCCACGTCATAGAGGGTGAGGAGGGTCCTGCCAAAGTATCTTAGAAATGTGCCAGACTGTTTGGGATGTTTTTTATGTTTGCTCACCTTGGCTTAATTGTCAATGATGGAAAGGGAACCTCCTGAAAAGGAGAAAAGTGCCACCAAAGGTAGTTAATTTTTTCACTTCTGTACATATTGTGATAGTAAGTGTACACCTGAATGGGCACCGTCTCAATGGAGACAATGATTGGGTTGTTCTTGGCTTCCAGGATGGTCTTGATGTTGAGCAACCCGGAGCAGACAAAGGCCACGGCGATGGCGGCGGACCACAGAAGACGTCCAAGCCCGCGCTGTCGATCATCAACCTGTGGGGGGGTATGGGCAAATAAAAAAGCCATTTAAACAAGGAACAAGGAACATAATACCCACCAAGTAGCGTAGGCCGTGAGCGCTTGTTTCCTCCAGGAAGGTCTTCAGGGGTGACTTCGGTGCCTTTGCCATTGTTCAGAGTAACAAAACTTTACAACTGCGCATTCCGAAGTCTTTTGAGCGCTTCCAATATCTATTTCAAAATCGTTGGCAACATCCGGAAGTGACCAGAGGATCTTATTGCCCGTCGTCCAGCAATTTGCACATCACGACGCAGTACGTAGAGGACAGCATGTTTGCCCAAGATGTACCAGTAGGTACATTATCAAGGAACACTTTAACAAGGCGGTCCGTGGCAACATTTTTGACATCTTTGATAAGGTCTGTTTTGAAATATCTGTTTGAGGAAAACGAGGGCACTTTTAAGACAGTCAAACACAATTTTTCTCTGTGTGCTCAGAGGCGCTTGTTAGAAGGAGGGAGGGGTATATCGGACCAGGATATTGGCTGTTCAAAACCTTTCTGAATTTGTACAAGCGTAAACTGTAGTGTACGCGGTTATAGAAGCGAGAATATCGAGTTTACGAACTTTCCTCGATTTTCCCCGACCAGCTCCACTTCGTCTCCCAAATCCAGAAAGGGAATAATAGAGCAAAGGAATTTCCCTTCCTCCATTGTTCTTTCCTCCTTGGGGAAAACGAAAATCCTTTCCAGACAGTTTGACGGCAGCGGAGATCGGTCGACTAAATTCGGAGGAGGATTAGCGTTAATGGGTATTCCAAGGAAACGCCACGATAGTGAATCATTTCTACTTCTTTCTTCGTCTTTTCAATATGGTCGACATGGATGTAGAGACCATGATCGTTTCGAA
>JAAUYB010128283.1_pt1 | contig 13252 bp, 18 predicted proteins | sample 7278071 | NCBI WGS metagenome assembly JAAUYB01 (sample SAMN14350121, study PRJNA611818) | marine sediment metagenome | isolation source: surface marine sediment (1.8m) | place: French Polynesia: Moorea | collected 2018-08
AAGAGAAAGTGTCCCCTTTCGCCCCCCTTTCTACTTGCGGAGTAATGAGGTTGTTTCTATCTCTTTCCTCCTCCTTCCTCCTCTTCTTCCAGAAAGGAAACGCTTGAACTTAACCTTCTTAAAGTGGAGGCAGTGGTTCAACCCTCCCGACCCCCAATAAAACAGTTGAACCAAGCTTTTCCCTTTTTTTGGCCGAGCAAAACAGTTCTGCTGTAAACTGTACACTCTTCTTTCGGGGGCGGAATAGAAAAAAAAACGGATGTAAAAAGTTTTTCGTCTTGTGCCGGTGGGCGGGCGCGCCGCGGAAAAAAAACGAATGGGAAGGAGAAGAAAGTTTTACGCATGCATGCTTCTTCTCCTTGGGCAACTGCTTGTGGGAAAAGGGGGAAGGAGAGGAAAGGATATAGAAAGGGAACTCGCTTCCTTCTTTTATACTCAAGCCGCCGGAGAAATACCAGGCCGCTTTAAGATGCGAAGTTGCCACTTTTTCTTTCTTTTTTTCCCCGGCGCAATGGAGGGACTAGTACGTAGTAGGAGCGCCCCCCCTTTCTTTCTTTCTTCAAGGTCCTGCAGCCCCTTTCTCCTCCTCCACTTTACCCTCTTCCAAGCCGCGGAGAAAAATTCCGCCCCATTCCGACCTAATCCAGCGCGGCGGCTTCCTCTCATTTCAAAGGAAGAAGAAAAGGTTCGTTCTTCGGGGCCCGAAAAAGGGAGGAGGGGATTCCCTTTCCCTTTCCTCCTTTTTCTCTCGGGGGGAAGGTTGAGGTCTGTGTGGCAGAGGTGGAAAAAAAGAAGGAGGAAGGAGGAAGAGTGTCTCGTCTCGCTCGGGGGTGTGGCTTTCCAGCTGTCCCTTTTTGTCCCTGGTGAGGCGGACAATCGCCCAAGACCCAAAGGGCAAACTTTAGTTCAAGAATCGGAAGTAATGTGGCATTGTTCTTAGCCACTGTATGGCTTTTTAAACTTGAAATTGTGAAACAATTCTGGCGAATCCCAGTCCGTCCCCTTTTCTAAGTTTGGAAACGGTGCCCGCCTGGGGAAATCCCCCTTCCGTTCCTACCTCTTCTTCCGCGGTCGGTTCGCACAGTCCGCTCGGGTGCTGTGGTAGTAGTACAATAGTAGAACTGAAGCGCACGTACATACAGGACACTGTCTTTCGCCTGGGAAACGGAGGGAGGGAAAAACCTTTTTCTTTCCCAGTTCGATTGCTCCATCTCGATCTGAGACACCTGCCAAGCAAGGGAGACGGCAGGAGGCGGAGACGTACGCTACACCGACACAGTATCATCGTCAAAAATAAAAGTTCGAAAAAGTCGGAGCGTATCTCTTTTCCGGTCTCGACAGCACTTTCTTTGAGGTGATAAGAACTGCACAGCAGAGAAAAGGCCAGCAGCGCATAAGGGTAGGGCACTTTTTGCCCCCCAATCCCCTTGATCGCCTCCCACGACCTCCCAGTGCACTTAGTGGTTTTTTCCCCTTCCCGACGACCAAATCGTTACGGAAAGTAAATGGAATCAATGGCGATTTCCCAGAGTTACTTAAGGAATTTCCGCGCGGAAAGTGCAAGGATAGTAATGGAAGGGTACCTCTTAACTGCGGACATTCCTACTACTTTCCGTACAGTTTCCGTTCGAATACTGTCCGTTCATGCGACCTTGGTTTCCTACCTTCTCGTTCTGCGACCAATCATAGAGTTGGAATCCATACTGTTTCCGTTGACATTAGTTGCCCCTATACCACCCTTGCATTCCCCAGTGGATAATTATTATTGCATGGAATCCTACCGTACGTCTACCGCTGATTCCGGCATTGTCACGCAGCGCAAAATTATTTACCTTACGCGGAAATGCAACGGAATCACCTGAGAATCCTTTTAAAAAATGTGTTTCTCCGGGAGTGGAATCGTACACGGAATCGCCTTGGAATGTCCAGTATTCTTGTCTTGTTTATTCTTCTCATGCATGTTGGGAACGGTACGGAATCACCACGGATTCCAAAATGATACATACTCTAAATTTTACAGACTTTTACTGTTACCCGGGGATTTTCTACGGATTAAGGGTGGGGGAAAATGGTTAAAAGGTTTTTCAAATCTGATTTTCTTCGATCATATTCAACAGAAAAGACACCGAATCGACGCGGAAACCGCACGGAAACAACTATTAAAGATAAAACCAACTGATTTTGATTCCTTCACCGTTCTTCCTCTGCCACTGAAACTTTGCTGCTTCCCCACTTCTTCTCTTGCAATTTGTCTTTTGCTCCTTACCCCCTAGGGTTGGGGGGGGTCTTGTGGATGAAGCCCTAAGTAAAAAAACCTTTCACGGAATGCGCAAGGAAACAGTAAGGATTCACTTACATTGGGGTACTTCTTGGCGATCTCCTCGTTGACCTCTGTCTCCCACCTGGCCAGGAAGGCGTCCTTCGCCTCGTCGTCCCCGTCGAACGGGGGAGACTCCTCCACGACGAAGCACTTGGCCTCGCTATCACGCCAAACGAGGAGGTAGACTGGGTCGTCCAGGTGGCCGTAGAATTCCTCCTGAAAAAGCACGGAATCAGCTATGAATCATACATCGAGGTAGAAAAATTATTGCGGTGCATCACCATACGGCCAATTAGACAGTCATTACAAGAAACATTACAGAGAAATGGTACGGAAAGAGTACGGAAACTTGCCTTGTCCTTGTCCTTGGCGGCTTCCCTGGCATCGTTCAGATGATCCTTCAACTCCTTCGCCGCCAGCGCAGAGGTGAACTCGGTGTACTTTTTGGACATGACGAAGGCCACGAAATCCAGGGTCACTTTGGGCAGGTAGTGGTACTTCTTTCCGTAACGCCAGGTTGAGCTCCTCTTGCTGTGTCTGGAATCAAACGGAAACCGTACAGAATCTTTTTTTAAGACGGCCAATACCTGCGGCAAAACAATTTTCATCCTTGAGCCGCACGGAATCTATACAGAAACACTGGAGTTTCTTACGTGTTTGGCTTCCCCAGCGGGTAGACCCTCTGCTGCAGCGGCGGCGCGAACATCTCCTGCATCGCCATGCGCGGAAAGTGGCAGGCCTTGCACACAATCCGATGAAGGATACGATAGAGCATCTGCAAGAAACGAATAAGCAATCGTCACAGAAAGCGTACGGAAAATGTGCCGTACCTGACGCTTCTTCATGGAGGAGAAGGCGGCGACGGACTGGTCCATGTCCGTCCAGGGCATCTCAAGGTCGCCCTTGTCGTCTGCGGCCAGATCCATGCTGGCACGGATTGTTGCCGCCTCCTGTAATAACACGGAATTTGCGCGGAATCCTCGCTGAATCCAACTTTGTCCTTACCTTTGAGTACTGGACGACTTCCTCCAGCATCTTTTTCTGCTCCACCAGGAGCTCCCGGTTCTCCCTCACAGCCTCCTTCAACTCGGCCGTGTCGCGCCGCAGCTGCGACCAGCGGATGACTGAAAGGAATCGATACGGAAACTGTACAGAATCTCAGTAATTTATATACAACTTATAGCAGGTTGATTATTTACGCGGAATCTGCACTGAAAATGTCAATCTTCACTTACATGACAGGTTCTCCCTGCAGTGCTCCACGGGGCCCAGGGTGGACTCCTTCTCGCGCAGCTTCTCTCGGCCGTACGTGTTGCAGAGGCACTCGTGGCCGCAGGTGTACTGGGGATATCCCTGTCAAAGGAGAAAATTCAGTTACCGTACGGTTTCCGCACCAATTCGACTTACTGAGGGCGTCTGGGGAGCAGCTGCCACTGCGGAGGCACTGGAGACGGCCCTCGTTCCCGCCTTGGAAATCGCCGCAGCCTACATTACACGGAAACAGTGGTGATTCCTTGGCAAATTTGCAACAAATTAAAAATTATTACCGACGGCATGGAGTACGGTGGCGGGGCGGGCTGGCCAGCGGCAGCGGCCGCGGCAGCAGCTTCACTGGCCTCCTTAGCTTTCCTCTCGGCCTGCAGGGAAAAATACAAGTTTCCGTGCGGATTCTGCGTCAAAATTTCACAACTTTGAGACACTATACCTCTTTCTTCAAGTCCTCCCTTGCCTTTCTGCGAGCAGCGGCGGTGGTGGCCTTCACATCCTTGGCTGACTTCAGGGTGGACACTGAAGGGGTAGGGTCATTCTGTAAAGGAACAAAGGCGTTTCCGTGGAACTTCCGTACAGGTTCTGTTCTAATCAAATAAAGAACTTGCCTCTGCAGCGGCCAGGGCCGCGGCGGCGTCGTTGGCGGACTCGTTGACGAGGGCGCTGGACTCGACGACCGGCTCACTGGACTTCCGGGCAGAACGCCTGGGCCTCTTCCTGGGACTGACGGACACCTGAAAAAATGATTACGCTGTAATTGCTGTGTTTCCGTACAGTTTCAGTTCATTTCCCGTACCGCAGAAGCCGGAGGCTCCTTCCCCGGACCCTTCCCCCCTCCGGGAGGCTGCCCCCCGGGTGAACCGGCTCCACTGGACCCGCCCGAAGTGCTGCCGCTAGACGGCGGCGACGAGGAAACTCCACCGGTTCCGCCTCCTCCCGTCGTCTGGCCCTTGCTCCCGCCCGCACCCTTCTTCCCCTTGGTGGAGGCGCCCCTCTTGGGCCTCCCCTTGGCGTAGTTGGTGTCCTGGAAATGGCACGGAAATGTTAAGGAAACCTTGCATTTTTGGTCCTTCCCTATCTAGCTTTTATTAAGTAGGACAGCATCAAAGCGCCCACAAGTTTCTTCTAGTCCTTGGATTCTTTTACAGAAAAGGTGCGGAATCAGTACGGTGTCTTACCTGATCCAAATCCAGCCTGATCGCCCCGATCTCCGGGTTCCCCCTCAACTCGGTGAGCCCCTCCGGGTCAGATGCCCCCTCCGGGTCGGATGCGCCACTGTTGCGGCACGGAAACGCCGGGGAAGTCCCCCCGATCCCACGGAAGGTGGCGGTCTTCTCCGCCTCGGCCGGCGACAGAGGGCCGAAGCCGGAAACGGCCCCGGGCTTGGACGAGAACCGGACCGGCACCCGGGCGGGGAACCCCGGAGAACCGGTGTTGAACCCGTAGCACATTCTGAGTCTCTTGGAACACTAATCGGGGTCTGGCGTACTATTTTTGAATCAGAGTCCGGGCCGCCAAACTTTTCACTTTTGTTAGTTTTACCGGAAGAGGAAGAGGAAGCAACAGCTGAAACTTACTTCAGCTGTCGCGCGCTGAAATGCCGCGGGAAGAATGAGGATTCATGTTTAAACCTGTTGTCCATTTGCGTCTGCGCAGATAAGCGGGCAGAAGGAACAGTGGCGGAACGAGTAATAAAGGGTACGGAAACCTCACGGAAATTGTGCGACTTACAATTTGTTAAAAGCGGGGCTGCCGGTTATATTTCTCGGAAATTTGCAACATGACTATAGAGCAAGGTACGGTTTCACAAGGGAAACTAAACAGAAACGACAGTAGAAAACGTACATGGCACATCTGATACACATCTTTGTAGACTGTTCCATATAAGTATAAACGGTGGGAGCGTTGGGTACAGTTCGCCACGGAAAATATACGGAAAGGACAAACTTTCGTTAACATAACAACACCACAATAAATCATCTACATTTCAAAACTACTAAACATAGGCAGCCCCACAGGCCAACAGTGGGCTTAGTACAGCTCGTGTCCGTCCTTGCCCTAGAAAAGAATAGGAAACTTTAAAGGAACCGTACGCAAACAAGGCTTGCGGTCTGACCTTTTTCTTTGCCTTCTCGTAAGCTGCGTCGACCACGGGCTTCCAGCGCGCGATGTAGTCCGCCTTCTTGGCCTCGTACGCAGCCTGGTCTTCCTCCCTCTTCGGCGGCTTCAGCGGGGCTTCCTCACTGATTCTGTACAGCTTTGCCTCGGTGTCCTTGTACACGAGGGAGTACAACTCGTTGCCCTCGTTCTCTGGCTTCCTGAACGTTGCCTACAAGAGGAATCAAAGAATTAATAGTGGTGAAATAGGGTTTCTTCCGCAAAGTTTCCCCACGGAATCCTCACCAGAATGTCGGTCTTGGCTTTCTTCCTTGTGTCATTGAAGTGGTCTGTCCACTTCTCCCTCGCTGCTTCCAGCCCCTTCAGTCCCTGAACTTGCTCCGACATGTAGTTGATGATGAGTTCGTTGAAGCTGTCCGGGTAGACAAAGTACTCCTGGCCATACCGAATGATCTTGCCTTCACCCCTAAAAAAACTGTGCTACAGAATTGTTGGGGAAAAGGCACTGATTCAACTAACTTTCCAGTTTTGCTCAAGTAGACGCGATGGCGAAGGTTGCTTCGAAGGAGAAGCCGGACGGCCTCCCTCGGGAAGTGCGTCTTGTCCTGCGAGATCGTCTTCAGGAGGCGATAGGCAACCTGCGGAAAGAAAACGGAATCAGTAAGGGTACTTTGTAAAAGGAGAAGCACATATTACCAGCTCGTTCTCCGGGTCTTCCAGCGCCTCCTCTATGGCTTCTACCGATCCCCAAGGGGCGCCAATACTGCCTCGCTCGTCCTTCAGAGCACTCTCAGCTTGCTTTGCATCGACCACTTTCTACGGAAACAATACGGAAACCGTAAGGCACACGTAAAAGAGGTTATATTTTTTAAAAAAATACTTGCCTCTGCTAAGTCGTTGACCGAGTCTTGCCGGCTCTCGATGTTGTCGATCTTCTTCTCGACACGGTTCAGATGGTGCTTAACGTCGGTGAATCCCTTGAGGATTTGGCGAAAATCCAGATCTGAATTTAATGTTGACGGGTTTGATACGGAATTCGTGCGGAAACAGCGAAAAAGAATCCTTACAGCGAAGATTCTCCCTCATGTGGTTTTCCTCCGTTGTGCTGAGCCTTTGGCGGAGGGTGCCTCTGTCAAGCTCCACGCAGGTGCAAGAGGTGTGGCAACGATGCTTGCTCTGGGAGAGGTGGGTAAGATTCAATACTGAAACCGTAAAGATTCCGTTTCTATTACCCTTACCCTGCGAGTGTTGGTCATGTCGTTCAGGGTAATGGAAGATCGCTTCTTTGCCCTTCGCTGGGCGGGAGATGAGTCGCTTTCCTCCTAGAAATGAAGGAAAAATGAGCAGAATCTGCACAGTTTCCGTGCAGAGAAACCATTGTACCTGCACGAACTCGTCGCTGCTGTTCCCCACGTCTTCGAGTCTCATGAGCATGTTTGGGTCGTCGTCCTGCAAGTAAAGGCGTTTAGTAAAGGAATGGCATCTGCAAGGATTCATACCCAACTCACCTCTGTAATGGCTCTCTGCCTCTTGCGACCCTTGTGCCCCTTGTCCTTGTTGTGGCCTTGCTTCTCCATGGCGGGCGCAAGGGAACGCTAAGGGTGTAAAGAATAATTTTCCACATAAATTGCGCGGAAACTGTACGGATTCCATACCTTTGGCTTCACCACATGTCCCCTCGAAGTAGGGAACCCGGGCTTGACCCCGGCAAAGGGGTCCTTCATGAGCTCCTCAGTGGATAACTGCTGTTTCCTCGTGGTTTCCTTGCGGATCGGGCTCTTGACACCGTACACCTTGGCCACGGATTCCATCACCTCCTGGGGAATGGGAGGCGGAGTCGGTGTCCTTAGACGGAGAGGAGGTCTCCCTGGGGCGGTGGCCTTCGCTGCAGAAGTCCCTGGCGGAGTGACCGAAGCTGCAGGACTGTTTCCGCACAGTTCCTGTGATGAACCAGTGGAAAAAATGCTGCCATCGCCAGGCGGAGGGGCCCCAGGCACTTGCGTGGAGGTGCTGGGAACAGGAGCATGGCTTGCAGTGGCCGTCTTCTTCTTGCGTGGAGTGCTCTCAGGGTTTCCGCGGTGAATCACGCTCGTCTTTATGAATTGCGTGGCTGGGATGAGGCTCTGTAATACGTTAAAAGTTTAAATTCGCCACAGTTTCTGAGCGGAATCGGCGAGGATTCTTACCTCGCTCTCTGCTCCCTTCTCGATTGCCTCCTCGTCGCTCCCGGCATCAGAGCCTAGATCGAGTTCTTCCTCGTCTGAGTTGGCGTTGTCGCTCTCCGCCACACTGATCGATGCAGTTTCACCACGCTTTCCCGACAACACCTGCAGAGTGTAGTCCTCCTTCTTGCTCATGTTGGGGTAGGAGAAGCCCTTGAAAAGCCCCTCCGGGTACATCCTGACAAGGTCGCAGTAGGCGTTGCTGCGGTTCTGGGCGTTGTTGGTCTTGCCGGCCATCTTGTCCGCGAACCCCTGCCAGATCTGCGTGTTGAAGACGTCCTGCAGGGTGTCCGTGGTGACTCCTTAAGGAAAACGTACGGAAAAAGCAAAAAAATTGTGTTTCGTTGCGCGGAAGTGCAATGTGTAGTGTGAATGTTAGGAAAACCAAAGGCATTTGTTAAAGAGAATACATTGCGGAAATGAAACGGAAACAACACCCAACTGACATACCTTCCTGGATACGGGCGAAGACAAAGGCCTTGAAGGGCGCCTGGTGCTTGGCCTTGAACAGGACGCGGGACTTGCGCATGTTCTTCGTCAGCCTGACCCCAGCCTCCACGCCGGGGGGCACGTACTCGAGGCTCTTGAGAGTCACCTGCGACCAGTGTGTCGCCTCTACCTTGGAGTTTCCGTCCAGCTTCTCCGCCTTGTCCCGGTACAGAAGCAGCCGGCCCAACCCGTTCATGACGCCGGACTTGACCCTGGTCCGCTCCTTCGCCCTGGCGTCCGCCGCGGACGACATGATGTGGCGCAAATTCTCCGATGAAACCGCACGCTTTCAGCGCCGCACTTTTCGCCGATGCAAGAAGGGCGGAAGAGGAAGAGCAGTGTCAGCTGATGTGGTGAAAGGAAAAAAGAAAACAAAAAAGTAAACAGTACAGTTTCGGCACGGAATCTAGGAAGAAGGCGTTAAAAATTTGGATATCATTTCCCGGAAAGAGTGACTAACGGACGGGACCGCCATGGACACGGAGGACACAGATTCTGCTGGGATTCCAAGCTCTACCACATCGAGGAAGAGGAAAAGGGAGAGTCTCAGTGAACGGAGACTGAAAGGAAGGTCGCGGAAGAGGCGGAAGAGGGCAAACCTCCCCCCCCTCCAAAGGCAAGCAGCAGGAAATTCAACGTCTTCTTCCGACAACGGGAATGATGTGGAATCTGCACGGTTTCCAACTCGCAAGTTCTTCCCTTACAATCCAGAAGCAATGGAAAGGCTGCAGCACCAAGTTGTCGCGGCTGGAAGGCCGAATCCGCACACTTTCCGCGAGTTTACAAGTGTTGTGCCAGTGACGGGGAACAGCAGCTGCAGTGACAGCGCGGGCCAACCAGGAGGGGTTTCAGATGCGGAGGGAGGAGACCTTACCGCGGCAGATAACGACGAGGAAACCGAACGGAATCAGAATGGAAACCGCAAAAATGCCGTTGGACCTTCCAACAATGACAGAAGCGAGGAAGCCGATGTGGAAGACGCAATTGCAAACCCTGATGTGCTGCAAAGCGACGGGGAAAGCGTGCCAAATCAAGGGAACGTTAATGCTGGAAGCGGCACGGAAGACAACCGCAATCCCAGGGACGAGGATGCTGCTGCGGTACAAACTGAAGCATCAGCACGGAATCCGCACGGAAACGTACATGAAGAGGAGCGACTTCTTAAAAGGCAATTAGAGAGTATGACCGACTTGGAGAGGCTGGCCATCGACGCCGCCGGCGTCAGGGGGTCAAGCTGCGCTACGAACTCTTCCATCGACAAGATGTTTGCCGTCGTCTTTAAGCACATGGAAACCGTGCGGAAACTGCAAGGAAGACGTAACAAGAAAAAAACCTACAGCAAATGCCTGCGCCGCATGGCACTGAAGCATACTCCGAAGGTTACTACCGACCTCCTGGTGGAAGCAAAGACCCCTGAAGGAGTGATTGAATACCTGAGAGTGGAGGGATTGGACGCCATCCCCGAAAAGTACCGCCGGATAGGTAGTAAAGGGTCTCTCCGAGTAATCCGTGAGGAATCTTCGGTGTCTCTCCAAAGCATAAAGGAACACCACGAAAGAGTGCATGTGCAAAAAGGAGAAAGTCTGGAAAGTGTGAGGAAACAGTACAGAAACTGCATTTTAAGCCTAGACGGAGTGGAGGAGTCTAAGTCGGGTTCAAAGAAGTTTCATGTGGGCTCCATCAAGATCGGGGATTGCATTTACCCCTACAAAGTCTATGACTTCCTCATGGGCCATGAAGCAGCGAAAGTGTCTACCAGTACTATGATCGGGTAAGTTTTCGTAGTGTGTGCGTGTCGTTTCCAAACCATGTTGAAAAGAAGTACATATTTCATGTCACGGAAACTCCACGGAATCTGTTGTTTTTAGGCCGATGGTGCAAGAGATCAATGACGACCCCGACATCCAGCTTGCGCACATAGTTGCCGACATGCCTGAGCGGCACACACTGAGGGGCCTAACCACAATCAATGGTCGGTGGTCCTGTGAATTCTGCATTGGCAAGGGAGACACAGGAGGCGGCATCTCTTGGCCATGCCCAAAGTACTGGAAGTGCCCCCTTCGCACGCACGACGAAATGGAGGGAATCGCCAGGTTTTCCGTTCTGTTTCCGTGAAAAGGTAAAAAGATGAAAATTTTTATAATTTAGGCTTGCCCACGGCCCTTTGGAGAGCGACATGGAGGAGCGGCAGGGAATCACCAGCTTTTCCCCACTGTTTGACCTGCTGGGCCCGTTCTCCATCGTTTGGGGACTCCCCGTGGACCAGTTTCATCTAATTTATGAGGGAATAGTCAAGGAGATGCTCAAGAGAATGTTCGTAAATAGCACCAACAAGGAATCCAGGAGATTTCACCGAGCATTGTCAGAACTATACGAAGGAACGAGAGTCTTCTCTGAAACCCCACGCGCCACTCGGCCGCTGCTGCTCTCAACCCTTAAGGGGAATGAGTACGAAGTCATCACCCTTTCCGTGCTGATTCCGTTCGCGGTGAAGATTCTGAGGAACGTGGAGGATAATTCTGAGTGGTGAGAAATTGCGTTGATTCCGCACGGAAACAGAATAGAATCTTATCCATTTCTTTTGCAGGGACCACCGGCGGAGGTGCATTCTCTACTTGGTCTTCTTAACCCGTGCCTACAACTACAATGACGAGACCCTGGCCCAAGTGGAGAGCGACCTTGAGGCCCAGGGCAGCAGCCTGGAAGATCTACATTACCGTTTCTACATGGAGTATCAGCAGGGTTTCTGTACAAAAGCTGGAGAGAAACCATTCATCAATGTACACACGTTCAGCCACCTAGAGGAGCAAAGGAAGAGGACAGGCCCCCTGTGGAGATTCAGTGCAGAAGCCTTCGAATCTCTGTACGCCGTTCTGCGTCGGTGCTATCGCGTGGGAACAACGAACCCCAGTAAACAAGCGCTCGAAAACTTCTACATGAGGGACATGTAAGCAGTTTTACGTAAAATCTTTACGGTTTCCGCGCTGTTTCCTACTAAAATGCGAAACCTTTTAAAATTGTTGTCTAGGGCATTCCACCGCTGCAAGAGGGAGGATAAAATGGAGACTGCCCCGGCCAATCCAAGGAACAGCCAGGTCGCAGACAACATTGTTGTCAACAAACAAGGATTCCGTGCAGTAACCGAGGAAGAAGAAGAGCATGTAATTTGCCACCCAGTCGACATGGATCGCCTGGACACGTCATTCCTGGGGCTGTCTCTACCTTGGCATCTCGTTGGGGTGTTCAGGCAAGGCGGCAAGGCGGTTTCTGTATAGTTTCTGTGTGGAAAGTGTGACATGTTTTTCCAGATTCGGAGAAATCAACTATAACCGCCGCGTCCGGGTGAAGAAGAGCAAACTGACAGGAAAGGGAATGCTTTGTGGAAAGATTCTCACCGAGTGGAGGAAAGAGTGGCTTGGAGGAAGCAAGAAGGACCGTTAGGTTCCGCAAAGATTCCGTGCTGGAACCAATGTACGTGTAAGGAAGCAAAGACTAACTAATTTGTGAACCGCAAGGAATATGACGAATCATGTGAAAGTAAACAGTTTCCGTGCAATTTCCGTGATTTTTCCCCGTATTCCGACGAAAGCGTAGAAGTAGCAGGAAACCAATACTGAAGGGAAGGAGGACAACAAGGAGGAACGTGTAAGTAGTCAACATTGTAGTGATTAGCAAAAACGGGGAGAAGGCCAAATTTCGCCGGCATGCGGGTAACGCACGGATTCCCACGAAATTCCGTACGCGACGAACGCCTTAAAAAAAACATTGTGGTGTCCGTGGGGAAACCGTGGATTTGCGGTGGAGTTTCCGTGCCACTACTCGATGGACAGTAAAATAAAAATTAGGTACGGGGAACCCAGGCTTGTTTCAATGACTTTAACGGCAATGGTAGGACTACGGGAAGGTATCAAACAAAAAATCCCAGGTTAACATCTACCGACCCCAAATAATTTGGTCGTTTCCGCGCAAAATCCTTGCGGACACCACGGAGTTTCCCGACCATTTCCGTGCGGGGGGTCGTCGGGTTCTCAGGAGGTCGAGGACAAAGTGCCACTTTGACGTCGTCGTCCTCGGAAAAAGAAGGGAGAGAGGAGTGAGTGAGAGGCTCTTTTATCTTCTCAGTGATCGACTTCTTCCTCCTCCTATCGGCCGATCCCTTTTCTTCTTTCCCTTTTCTCTCTCTCCGATCTGTAAGTCCATTTGCCGGACCAAAGGAGGGACGGGGAGGTCTTAAGGGAAAGAGGAGGAGGCAGCGACACGGTCGGATTGGCAGCAGGGGAAACGGAGGAAAAAAGAAGGAAGGGACTCCGTTACACGTGTCTGGGCCGATCTCAGACGACGGAAAAAGGAAAAGGGAAAGGGAAGGGCAGGTGCACTCACTGCCTGGAAAAGTCGTTTGAAAGCGGAGGGGAAATGATGATATCGGAGGAAGAAGAAAGTGGAAGTGGAGGCGCCTCTCGCATTTCCTCCGCCCGTATTTACTTCCAAAGGAGAATATTCTGCATAAGGAGTGTCCGCGGGGGAGGGGGAAAGTAATGCCTAAGGCGCACGGAGGGACGCCTCGCTACTTAGTCCAAAGGCGGTGGACGTCGTCTCCTGGAATAGCAGAAGTATACAGATGCCGTATGTATTCTGAAGGAGCCTCTCCCTCCGCCCCTCTCATTCCGGGGAACGTCCCCCTCCCCCATCCGTCTCCTTGCTCCTCCTCCTCCTCCGATTCTCCGTGGACGGAGGAGGGGAAAGGAGTGATGGGGCCTCCTTCTCAGCGGCGACGAATGTTTTGCTTCCATCTGCCTTTTTCCGCGTATGGAGATGTCCTCCTCATGTCTACCTA
>JAAUYB010042369.1_pt1 | contig 13225 bp, 18 predicted proteins | sample 7278071 | NCBI WGS metagenome assembly JAAUYB01 (sample SAMN14350121, study PRJNA611818) | marine sediment metagenome | isolation source: surface marine sediment (1.8m) | place: French Polynesia: Moorea | collected 2018-08
CGCACGATGGTCGAGAACGACGTATCGGTTCCCGGGATGCTGATACTGGCGTTGGCAATCGGCATTGCAATCGGAGCACTGGGCTATGGCGCTACCCAATAAGTTCTTTCGCATGGCGGCGCAGGAGACGACGCCAATGCCGCAGATGCCGGGCAACAATCTGGGCCTGATGCTGGCGGCGGACTTCATTAACCAAAACCCGCGACTGAAGCGGGCGTTCGAACAGCACATGGCGCGTCTGCTCGTACCGCAAAGCGCAGGGCGGCCAGCTCGCCAAGATGTGACAAAGTCGGTTGTCGATCTGCTGGCCGCAGGGTCGCCGCGATGATTCTGTATCAGTACCGGTGCCTCGCGTGCAACGAGCTGACGGATGCGTTTAGGGAGATAGATGATCGTAACCGCGCACCTGACTGTCAGCACTGCGGTGGCACGACGATAAAGATCATCAGCCGTTACTCGGCGCACAGTGACTTGACGCCGTACTACGACGAGAACCTCGAGTCACACATCACGTCGCGTCAGCATCGACAGAAGGTCATGCGCGAGCGCGGGGTATCCGAAAAGTTCGGGAAGGGATGGACATGATAATTTGCGACAAGTACGCACAGATCGGAGAGATCCGAAAGGCTTACGGCACGATCTCGGTCAATGCTGAAGGTCAGGACTTCCACCTGTGCAAGGAAGAGTTCGAAAAGGCAGTTGAGTACCTGTCAGCACCCGCAGTCGGTAAGAGCGTTGCGGACAAGCCGGCAGGCAAGGTAACGAAGAAACGCAGCAAGAAGAAGGCTGCATCGTAAGGAGTAAACCATGGCGGAACCCGCAACGGACGCTGGACAAGCAGCTGGCACCGGACCCGAAGGGGCAACCGGCGCTGCACCCAGTGCGAGTGATGGACAATCTGCAACCCCCAGCCAGACAACCCAGAAGGGATCTAGCACGGGATCGGAGGAGTCGTTTTTCGATGTGAAGAGCATCGAGAACAACCCGGAACTGATGAAAGCGTATAAGCAGATGCAAGGCGATTATTCCAAGAAAATGGGAGAGATTCGCGGCATCCGTAACGACGCTGATCTGTACCGGCAAATCATGCAAGACCCACAAGGAGCCATTCGCCAGTACGCGCAGCAATTCGGCATGACGGTTGTGGACGGGAAACCGACCGCAGACGGCGACGGCGAGTTCAACCCCAAGAGCTGGAACGAAGTTGTCCAGCACATCAAGCAGGAAGCTCGTGACGAGCTGACGAGCGAGTTCGCACCCGTCATGGACGAGGTGAAGAACCTGAAGCGTCAGTCAATCGAGCAGCGGTTGGACTCGGACTTTCCGGATTGGCGACAGTACGAGGGCCAGATGGTCGATATGCTTTCGAAGCACCCGACGCTTGTATCGGATCCAGAGACGCTCTACGAGATGTCGATTCCGCCCAAGCTCCGCCAGCAGCGTGCGTATGAAGCTGCAATGGCGAAGATTCGCGGTGAACAGGAAGCTAGTCAGGTCAATGGTGCTAACAGGACGACTCAAGACACTGGTAACAGGCCGAATGGGCCGCTGACGATTGCCGAGGCCGCAAAGCTTGCATCTGCACAGCTGCGCGCCAAGGGAATCAAGCCCTGACGCCTGATCATTTTCAGGAGTAAGCACGATGGCAACGATTGGTGATACGGGAGCGCCTAGTACAAATACTATTTACTACGACGCGCTTCTATCGACCACGATGGATGGCTACGTCGGTTCCGGGGCGATGTTCGATAACATCTTCAAGGACTCGGCATTCATGGCAGCACTTCGCTCCATGGACGCGATCCAGTTCCAGAACGGTGGTGAGCGTGTTCGCGCGCCGCTGATGTACGGCGACAACCAGACGATCAAGTCTTACGAGAACTACGAGACGCTGGACACGACCCCGCAGGAAGGCATGACGACCGCCTTCTACGAGTGGCGTGAAATCGGCGGCACAATCTCGATCTCTCGCAAGGAAGAGCGTCAGAACTCCGGCGAAGCGGCGATTCTCAGTTTGCTGTCTTCGAAGGTGCAGCAGGCAGAGATGTCGATGCGCGAGGAGCTGAACCGGCAGGTATTGGCCGGCACAGAGTCAGGCGGCACCCTAGTCCCCGGCAACGGTGGCAAGGATCTGAACCCGCTTGGCTGGTTCCTGCGCAAGGACAACACGGCCAACCCGACTGCAGGCGGCAATGTCGGCAACATCGACGCGTCGGCTGAAGCATGGTGGCGGCACCGTACGGCAGTAGCGGACAGTGGTTCTGCAGATACCGGTAACGACTTTGCCCTGAGTATTTCGACGTACAAGGGTCTGGTCGTTGGACTGCGACGCATCTACAACTACGCGTCGCGCGGATCCGGTGGCTCGCCGAACCTCGGCCTGATGGACCAGATCACGTTCGAAACTTACGAGAACGCTCTGGACGACAAGGTTCGCTACACCAACACCGCGCTCGCGGACATGGGCTTTGACAACATAAAGCTCCGTGGCGCGACGTGTGTCTGGGACGAGCTGACGCCGGACATCGACAACGGCTACACCGCAGAGGGCACTGGCCTGACGGCTGGCACGGCATTCCTGATCAACACGAACTTCTACAAGTTGATCATTGACGAGGAGACCGACGTAGTCGTGACTCCGTTCGTTGAGCCGGAGAACCAGACGGCCAAGACCGCCAAGGTGTTGTTCATGGGTAACACCGCTGTATCGAACCTGCGCAAGCACGGGGTTCTGTACGCGATTGCTCAGAACATCGCAGCGTAATCCAACGGGGGCTTCGGCCCCGTCAGTGACAAAACGGGAGAGGGGTAGGGCTCTCTGTCAGTGAAACTAGAGAGGTAAATACCAATGATCTTCAAAAGGATCTCCCGAACGAACCCGGAGGTTGTCTTCGCAGTAGTGAAGAACGTCTCGGGTTCGACCATCACGGCCGGTTACGGTTGTGTATTTGATGTCGGTGCCAGCGCCGACGGTGTACGCGTAACGCAGGCCAGTTCGACGGACCTGCAGGCGTTTGCCGGCGTAGCTGACAGCGACATCGCGAACAACGACTTCGGCCTCGTGCAGGTCTATGGTTTCCGCGACACGGTTCAGATTTACTCGTCTGCAGGTTCATCTGCAGCGGGTGACGAACTGACGGTTGTGGCGGACCAGTGGGGTCTTACGCCGCAGGCGACATCGGGCGATAGCAAATCGTTCGGCTTCCTCTGCGAGGCTGTGGCTGGTTCGTCCAGTTCGCAGTACGCAACGACGGCGAAGGCGTTCATCCGAGCGCTGTAACCACAACGGGGCGGCCGGTAGCCTTTCTGCCGGCCGTCCCTCTTTCACCGATAGGGGGTGAAAGTGAGACTGCTATTCATCGATGCGTCCACGAAGCTGGAGACGGTCCACGACCTGAAGCGACGCGGACGCGGTGGGATGGTGACTTCGTTGTTCAAGGTCACCGATTACTTGGCCTCACGCGGCCACGATGTCACGGTGTTATCGGACATCGCCAACACAGGCGTCACGAAGGCGGGCGTCAAGTGGCTGGATGAGCAATGGGGTGACTACGATGTGCTTGTCTGCAATCGTGGCATCCACGACGGTTACCCGTCGATCAGTGCAAAAGCACGGGTACTGTGGACGCACGACCTGCCGCACAGCGGGTTTATTCCGGAGCCGAAGCTGATACGTGCGTTCGATCGCACGGTATTTATGTCGGACTACAGCGAGCGAGTCTGGAGACACTTCTTCTCGGCGATTGGCAAGTCGGTTCTGATTCCGAACGGTATAGACCCAGCGTTGTTCAAGCCGGCTAACCGGGACCGCAACGGTCTGATCTATGCGTCAGCGCCGAACCGGGGTCTGGAGAAGCTGCCGTTCATCGCGGACGCGGTGTCCGAGTTCATGGGGCAAGAGGTACGTGTAACTGCGTACTCGAATCACGCGTCACTGCACCCGAACGAGGGTGATGACACGTTCAACTATGAGCCGATCAAGGCATCGCGGGTAGTGCTGAAGGATCCGGTGCCGCAGACGACACTGGCGAGGAGGCTGCAGGAGGCGCAGGCAATGGTCTTGCCGACGGCGATGCCGGAGACCTGCAGCAACATCGTCTTGCAGTCACTGGCTTGCGGTACGCCGGTCATCACGACGGGTGGCATAGGCAGCGTGCCGGAGTACGTCAAGCATCGCCGGAATGGAATGCTCACGCAGTTCCAGCCGGCGGATTACATGATTCACACCGTTGAGATGGTGCGCAATTGTGTGCAGGTCCTCGAGGATCCTGCGAAGCTTTGGCGGATGCAGAAGGCCGCCGCGAAGACGCCGATACTGACGTGGGATATGGTCGGTCGGCGATGGGAAAAGATGCTCAGGAGGATAGGGTAATGAGCGAAGGAGTCACGTTTTTTCGGTGCATCTTGTGCTCGAGTGTGGTGTCACCATGGGATGTTAGGGCCGGCGGTTGCCCCAATTGCGGCGGCAAGCGAATCAAGCCGGCGAATCTGTCCTTATGGGAAATGGCGGTGCAGATCATTAAGCACCCGGTATTGCTGACATCAAAGCGAGACGAGCATGAAATTGTTCCAGTTCAACAGAAAGCAGCAAAACGACCTAAGCGAAAAAAGCGTCGTAATCCTGACGCCGTGTAAGGACCACGAGGTCTCTGCGAAGTTCGCGAAGAGCGTCGCGAACATGGTCGCGTACTCGTGGTCGCAGGGCCTCAAGGTCTGGCAGATGGGCATCTCGGAGAGGATGGTCGTCCATTGGGGGCGCAATCATCTCGCCAAGCAGGCGAACGAGATGGTCAATGAGTACACCGGCCATAAGTTCACGCACGTTCTGTGGCTTGACGACGATCACGTCTTTAACCCGGACCTTGCGGTTCGGCTGGCGTCGCACGACGTTGACATCGTGTCGGCGCTGTACTTCGCTCGAACGGGCTCACCGTTGCCGGTGGCCTACGTCAAGGACCCGGAAAAGCAGGACGAGCGGTACACGCACTACACGCTGTTCGAACCACCGACGACGCTGGTCGAGGCCGATGCGGTCGGGTTCGGTGCGGTGCTGATGCGTCGCGAGATCTTCGACGCGGTGCCGTATCCGTGGTTCTCGTTCGACGAGGGCTGCGGCGAGGACATCTACTTTTGTGTGAATGCCAAAGAGGCAGGGTTTAGAATCTGGCTCGACGGCGAGTACCGTCTCGGACATATCGGTTCGCATCGGATCGTCACCGAGGCCGATTATCAGGAACACATGCAAACCAACGCGGATCGGTACGCCGACCGGAAGGTGGTCCAGTTTTAGTTCGGGCCGAACCGGTGTGAAGCACTTAAACGCCGTTGACCCTATCCATCGGCGGCCGGGGAGGCCCATCCTATGAAAGACATCGAGAAGCGTGTCCTCGAGCTGATCGGCGAAGATCCGGAAAATCCGGATGTGTTTGTCGATACGGTGGCCGGCATCGAGCCGGTTCGCACTTCGATCAATGATGCGATCCAAGAGATCGTTGCGCTGACGGGTAGTCACAAGCGGGACTACTACATCCCGCTGCGAGCCGGTCAGCGTTTCTATCGGATGGTGCCGAATCAAGGTGTTGCCGGGTGGATCTCGGATGCTTGGGTCAACGATAAGAAGCACCGCCTTGAGCAGACCAGCCTAGGTCGGTTGACGAAGTTCGACCATCGCTGGATGCGCTCTTCGAGCTTTCCGGTCTCGTACTTTCAGGTCGGAGTGGACACGATAGGTGTTTACCCGAAACCGTCGGCGTCAACGGATGTCTTGCGACTGACGGTGGTGGAGATTCCGGATCCGTACACGGCCGACGGTGATCGGCTGCGCATCAAGCGCGAGTTCGAGTACGCGGTCGTGCATTACGCGGTCGCGGAATACTGGGCAGGCCGAGGTGATGCGAGAGAGGCGACAAAGCACACGGACCTGTACCTCGAGGTGCTGGGAATGCGTGACATGTTCGACCAGTCGCCGCAGCAGATGCACCATGCGCAGACTGGCAAGGAGCCGTACCCGATGGTGACAACGTGAGCTTCGCCGATCAGCTGACAATCATCCGCCGGTTTCTCCGCGACCCGAACGGGAACATCTGGAGTGACGCGTACCTGAAGCGCCAGTACAACGACGTGCAGAAGGATCTGCAGAACCGGACCTCGATCCTTGAGAGCTATGTCGTGCAGCGGGTGCCCGGTGTGTACACGGTGGCGTACATGCACGACTGGGAGTTCGGCTACCTGCCACTGTGCGCGCAGGCCAGTTACCAATGCCTTCGTCAGCACGACTCAGCGGTCTTCTGCCATTCGTGGGAGCCGCAGGTGGTCGCTGGTATCGAGGCGGACGCAACGGACGCTGGGGCGCACGTGACGCAGCCGTGGGAGGGCTTTGTAGGTGAGACGATCGGCGAGCCGCCTCGTTTCAAGTTCCCGACCACGCAGCGAAACCTGAAATTCATCGCCTACGACGAGTTCCCGCTGTTCGCGACCACCAAGAAGATCATCCAGAGTCGTGATTCGAGCTATCTGGTGACGCAGGGTCGCCCGGTCGCGTACTACGAGTTCGATGACATTGACGAGACGTATGTGCTGTATCCGCGCCCGCCGGCCGTGTGGAACGAGGAGCTGGACAATGCGGAGGGCATGATCGTCGCTGACGACGGCGATACCGAGGACGTGACCGACGGTCAGATCGGCTATCGCGGCGGTACGGACGAGCCGAGCGAGCTGGGTGTTGCTTTCGATCTCGTCAATACGACGGACAACGTGTTTCTGGTCTTCGATGTGGATCCGGTGGACATCGTGGGTGAGACGGAGAGCGGTGACTTCCCCGACTGGATGCAGAAGTACCTGCGGGCCGGAGTCCTTGAGCGTGCGTATGGGGCCAACACAGACGGCCGTATACCGTCTCTGGCCGCGTACTGGGGCCGACGTTACGGGCTGGGCGTTCGTGCGCTGAAGCGCTACAGGCGCAACCGCGTGAAGGACATGAACAACCGGTTGGTTACTCAGCGCCCGGGCAACCGGCGGAAGTACAAGCACGCGCGCTTGCCGGATAGCTACCCGGATGTTCAGCCATGACGCATCGATTCAATCCGTTCGGAAATCTGAACGTCGCGGTGGACGCGTCGGACCTGCCGGAAGCGGGAGACGACCGCAACACCGTCAGCGATGCGATGGTCCGTTGCAAGAACATGCGGCTGAACGAGCGCGGCAAGGCGATCACCCGGGACGGTTCACAAAAACTGAACGCGACGGCGATCAACCCGGTGAGCTGGATCGAGGAGTTTGACGGCAAGCGGTTCTCGTTTGGTGGCACTGAGATCTATCAGGACGAGTCGGCGATAGCGTCTGGCCTGACCGATGCCGAGTGGACGGGGTTTCAATACAACAGTTTTAACGATGTCACGAAGCAGATCTTCGCGACCAACGGGACCGACCGAAAGCGAATCACGGACGGCGCGGTGAACGAATGGGGTCTCGAGGCACCGACGACAGCGCCGACGCTGACATCGGGTGGCGGCACTGGCCTCACAGGTCTGTACAACGTCGTGTACACGTATGCGCGGAAGATCGGCGGGGCGATTGTTCACGAGTCGAATCCGTCGCCGCCTGCCACGAACGCGCTGCAGCTGAACAATCAGTCGCTGGCGGTGGAGTTTGCAGCGCCGACGGATCCTCAGGTCACGCACGTGCGGATCTATCGGACGCTCGCAGGTGGCGAGATCTACTTCTTTGATCAGGATGTCGAGGCCGCTATCTCGTACGCGTATGGGTACTCACATCCGTTCGAAGCGGACGAGGGATATGTAGCTGGCACCGGCTTCAAGTTTACGATCACAGACGTGCCCGACGAGCGTGAGAACACGTTCAGCTGGGAGACGGTGTTCGAGACCCAGCAGGTGCAGGACACGGCCGGTAATACCTCTGGCACGACGCAGGAGGATTACGAGGACGAGTACGAGTTCGATAGCCTTGGCGACCGTGAGTACGAGCTAGACTGATGACAGCGGTATATACAGCACCGAATGAGACGGTGGATACGTCGGTTGGCGACGGCGCGCTGGGCGCGCAGGTCAAGGTAGACCGCGACCGACTGCCGACGGGCATCGTGTTCGTTTTCGGCCCTGCTTACGACGGTGTGTGCTTTGCGATCAAGAACAACCGCCTGTACCACTGCAAGGCCAAGCAGCCGGAGTCGTGGCCGCAGCTGCAGTTCCTTGAGATCGGCCCGCCTTCGTTGGAGGGTAAGACGGGCCTGTTCCACAACGGTCAGGCGCATTATCTGAACGAGGCGCAGATCTGGTACATCCAAGGCACGGCATCTGGATCCTTCCAGCCGTTTCCGACGAACGCTCGCACAGGCGCTCAGTCGGCGCGTGGCGCGATTTCGGTCGCGGGCAAGGGTATCTATCACACGGGGCCGGACGGCATCTATCTGTTCTCCTCAGGCAACGACGTGAAGGTAACGGAGGACACGCTTGAGCCTCTGTTCCGGGGCGAAACGGTGAACGGCATGCCGGGCGTGGCGGACATGTCTACGTCGTGGCTGTTCGAGTACGAGAGTCGGCTGTACTTCGGGTATGCCGATACGGTAGGCGGCTATCCTGACAACCTGCTGATCCTGAACATCAACACGAACCAGTCGAAGTACTACGAGTATGGCGGCGCGGAGTTCCGCTCGATCACGAAGGACGAGGAAAACGACCGTCTGATCGTTGGAGGGCAGGATGGCTACGTGCGGGTGATCGAGGATCCAAGTCTCGATGACGACGATGGCACGGCGATCTCGTGGGAGGTCCAGAGCAAGGATTTCACGCACCCGCTGCGGGCGCATTTCCCGCGCTGGTGCAAGTACGACGTGGACGCCAGTGCGGCGTCGGGCGTCACGGGCGAGCTTTTGTTGAACGGTGCGGTGCATCAGACGCACACGATCACCGGCTCGCGGTTAACCCGAAGGCGACTTGTGGAGGATGGAAATGGTGATAGGGCATCACTCCGGATCTCGGGATCCGGACCAGCAACAGTCTACGCAGCAGAGTTCGAGTAAGCTCATACCGTACGTGCCGGCCGGCGACGGTTGGCTCATGCCTCACGAACCCATCGCGGACTTCTATTTCGATCTGGTGGACACCGGCCTGATCGATGCCGTGTTTCATGACAGGGGATTCCGGGGGCCGGGAGACTTCATCGCGTACCTGCAGTCGGAGCGGAATCAGCCGGTCTTTATCTGGCGTGACAACAGGATTGCCGGTCTGGCGTGGCTGAATCCGGTTGTCGGCACATTCGCGTTGGGTCACTTCTGCTTTCGCAGGAGCGCGTGGGGTGAGCATGCGCGCGAGGATGGCAAGAAGGTCCTCGATTACTGGATGGCTCTCGAGGCGCTGGGTGAGCCAATTCTCGACGTTATAATCGGTGCCACGCCACAGAAGAACGGCTTCGTACACGAGTACTTGGGTCAGATAGGGATGACCAGACTTGGCACCGTGCCGGGAATGTTTCGGATATTCGGCGTCCGCGAGGACGCGGTCATCTACTACCTATCGAGGTGATTTATGGGTAAGAGCAGCAGCGCTGACAGATCGGCCGGCAGGGTCGCGCAAGCGCAGCTTGGCATGGCGCAGGAGGTCTTTAACGAAGGTCGCCCGCTCCGTGCTGGCCTGACAGATCAGCTGTCGCAGGTCATTCAGACCGGTGAGGCCGACAACACCGCACAGTTCCGTGCTGGCAAGTCAACGCTTGAGGATCAGGTGCAGCGAGCCCGGGAGCAGATCATTGCCGGCACACCGGAGGGCGGCGGTCTCACGTCGGCGCTGACGGATCTCGAGATGGGGCGAGCGCGCGGTCTGGCGGAGATGGAAGGACAGATCGTGGACCGCGAGATCGACAGGGCGCTGCAGCTGGGCACGTTCGGTGCTGCGACAGGCGTTCAGGGTGTCGGCACAGCTGGCATGGTGCAGGCGCAGCGGGCGGCGTCCGAGGCACAACAGAACGCTGCGAAGGGCCGAGGCATGGGGCAGGTAGCCGGCGCGTTTATCGGCAAGTGAGGGCATTGCTATGAGCTTTTTCGAAGGGCTTGCGGAGGGCTTTCAGACCTCGCGGCAGAACAAGCAGAATCAGGAGCGCCTCGACAAGATGGCGAAGCTCCAAGGTCAGCTGCTGGAGCTGCAGATCAAACAGGCCGAGATGGAAGGCCAAGGGATGGCGGACCGGCAGGACGCCAGTAATCGCCTGTCCGAAATGCTTGTTGGCAGCACGGCCGAGGAGCCACTGCAGGGTTCCGGTACGCAGCTCCGACGACCGAATTTGGAGTTCAGTGACATCGACTCTGAGGGCCTTGGCATGCTGACCCCGGGGATGAGCTTGCCGGACATATTGGCTAACCCGGAGGCGTTGAATCTGGCGGTACGCTCTGGCGCGCTGGATCTGGACACCGCACTGCAGGAACAGCGCTTAAGTCGAGGCCAGCAGCTAGCCGAGGATCAGTTCAACATCTTCTCCGGCATGCTGGATGGTGCGGACGCCAGTCAAAGCGGGCAGCTGATCCCAACCGGTGCGTCGATAGATCCGACCGGCGGTCTGCGCCTGCAGTTCAGCCAGAACCCGGAGTTCCAGACGCCGATTCAAGAGGCGACGGAGAGCTTGGATCTCGAGGACCTGACCTCGTTGGTGCAGGGCACATCGTCGGCGCTGAACACACTAGAGGGGTCTATCCTGACACCCGGTTCGACGCTGTCGCGAGGATATCGTGAATGGTTGGGTCGAGCATTGAACGTCGGCGAGATTGGCGAGCGGGCATTGGGCGTACTGGGCCTGACAAGGCAGCAGACTTTAGAGCTAGTTCAGGCGTACGACATCGCGGAGAAGAATTTCGCTCGCATCGCCACGGCGGCACTCGAGGCAGCGACGACGGATACGGCACGCAATGCCATCCTTGCCGGTCAGGGTAGTCTGGACAAAGTGACGGGCGCGAACGCCAAGATCATGGCGGACGAGCTGAAGCGCCAGCTGGCTGAAGACAAGATCGGCGACGTGCCGTTGTCGCCGGAGCTTGAGGCCGAGGTGAACAGCGTTATCCAGATGCTGGAGAACAAAGCGGCTGAAGGGAGGCCGGATCCGAGCAACCCGGAGTCCACGGCCCAGCGCGGTAGTGGTATTCGAATCATCAGCCGGAGGCCGGCACAGTAATGGCGGACGAGATCGTTGAAGTACAAGTCGGCGACGAGATCTTCACGGTCCAAGTCCCTGAGGGGACATCCGACGCCGATATTGAGGCGTTCCTGTCGAATGGGCCGGAGGCACCCTCGGTTAACGCTGAGTCATCGAGCCCGTTCGCGCGCGAGTTCGCCGACCAGCTGATCGAGAAAACGGCGGCGATTCCCTCTGCGTCCGGCGAGTTTGCCGGCGGCCTGTTTGCCGGTGCGGCGACGATTCCACAGTTTCTGGCGGACCGCATGTTCATGGGTGGTGAGGGTGGTTCGTTCACGGAGATGTTCGAGCGGCAGCAGGAGCAGTTCCCCGCGTCCTTGATGCGCGAGACAAGGCGGATCCCGCGTCCGTCATCGGAAGAGGTGCAATCGTTCGTGCGTGCGCTTCCGGAGTTGATGCCCGGCGGGTTGTCGTTTAGCGAGGCGCGCGAAAGTTTGCGGCAGGATCTCATCGATGAGCGACGAGAGCTGCAGGTCGAGCACCCGTTCGCGACAGGCGCTGCAGATGTGGCGAGCGATGCTCTGATGATGACGATTATGCGCTCGCCGTTCGTCAAGCAGATCGACAAGATCGAAGACGTGATCATGAACGGCAAGATCGCGATAGCCAGTTCACCGGGTGTAGGGCGACTGATTCAGCGTACGCTGAATGAGCGGCATTTCCGCGAGCTGGTGCGGGGTGCTGGTCGTGCCGGCGAGGCAGCGGGCGAAGCCATGATTCTGGACATCATGGACGGCGATGATCCGCTGGAGACTGCCGGCATAGCGGCGGCGACGCAGGTCATCGGTGGTTTGGGACTGGAGGGTCTCGAGGCGCTGAAGGCGGGCGGTGTTGCCAAGGCAGGTGTGAAGATCGCCATGCTGTCGCTGGCGGTCGGCTCTCTGTGGGAGACGGCGCAGAACATTGCACCGGGCGTTGAGTCGAACTGGATCCGCTCCCTCGAGGGTGGTTTCGACAAGGTCGCGCTGGGCATCGGCGCGGGTTTGCTCGCTGGTGCTGCAGGGCTTGGCCGGTCTCGAGGAACGAAGCTTGCCGAGGACGTGCCGGTCCCGGTGGATTGGCTGACATCGTTGCCGCGCAACTTCCTGTTTTCGTCTATAGAGCGGTTGGCTGATGCGCCGATTGAGGAGCAGAACCGAGTGGTCGAAGCGATGAACGCATTCGGTGCAAGTCCGGACAGCTTCAGCGAAGAGACGCGCGAGCGTTTGGATCGAGCCATCGGTAATGGTCGGTACTACGACGAGCTGAACAAACTGTCGCAGGAGTCGAAGTTCCAAGCCGAGCTGTTCTTGGCAACGAGCGCTCCCAATGGCGAGTAAAGAGCAATACATTGTTCACGGCGCATCGATCAATGAGGTTATCGAGGCGCTGAACTTCGCGCTCGCGCGCATTGCCGAAAGGCTGGACTCAGCGGAGACTTCGCTCGCGACCGGGACCGGCACAACGACGGTCGAGGTTACGGCGGAGACCGTGATAGCAGCGCTCAGTGGTGCGTCGCTACCGAGTATTGGCACGCCAGTGGACGATGACAAAGTCCTCCTGCAGGACACGTCCGAGTCGGATGAGCTGAAGTTCGCGACCTTCGAGCAGTTTGGGGCCGCTGGAGCAACCGACGAGTCCCTTGTCTACTTTTTGAGCATGTGAGATGGCAACAGAGAAAGGGATCCTCGGACAATCGGCCCCCGGCGCTACGTCACTCACGGACGTGTACACCGTGCCAACGGGGAAGAACGCGACGCTACGGATCCTTGTTGCTAACCGTGGCGGATCGGCGGCTACCTTTCGAGTGGCAGTATCGCCGAACGGTGACACGATCAGCAGCGAGCACTACGTCGCCTATGATGAGGCGTTGCCGGCCAATTCGTCGGTCACGAGTTCATCGAAGATGTTGGGTGACGGAGATGTTGTGCGCGTGTATGCAAGCAACGCCAATCTCAGCTTTTCAGTAACAGGAATCGAACAGGACAACTAGCTATGGCAGCAATTAACGACGAGGTCTATGATCAGGGACTCGACTACGCAGATACCA
>JAAUYB010197746.1_pt1 | contig 13218 bp, 7 predicted proteins | sample 7278071 | NCBI WGS metagenome assembly JAAUYB01 (sample SAMN14350121, study PRJNA611818) | marine sediment metagenome | isolation source: surface marine sediment (1.8m) | place: French Polynesia: Moorea | collected 2018-08
ATTACTGCATCAGACCATTCAAATAGATAGAATGTCCGTTTTTCTTGATCTGATAGTAGGTGGTGTATTCGTCCAGTTTTCCAACCTGGAATCCTATGAGAGCGGCCCTGAGAAGGAAAGTCTTGAATTTTAATCCAAGGAACGTAGTTTTTTCCTATACCCTGGCCACGATCTTCTTGAAGGTAGCGTTCAAATTTTGCTTGCGTCCACTCTCGCCGGCTTTTTACCATAACAGTAAACTGTAAACTTAAGATAGCATCCATACTACCTTAAGTTTACCAACTTTATTATAAATTTACCGACTTTATTGTAAACTTACCAACTTTATTATCCTCTTACACTTTATTATCCTCTTACAAGTTAAACTATTCAACAGTGACACTCTTAGCTAAATTACGAGGTTGATCTACGTCTAACCCTCTTCTAGCAGCAATATGATAGGCTAATAATTGTAAGGGAATGACTGCAATAATGGGGGATAAAAGTTCATCCACATGGGGAACAAATAACAAGTCATCAAAGGTTGCTCGCGCTTCATTATCATCCACAGAAGTAACACCAATTAACCTTGCATCCCTCGCTTTTGCTTCTTGTGCATTAGATAATACTTTATCATGAACATCCCCTGGCATGGCAATAGCAACCACAGGAACTTTAGCATCTAACAAAGCAATAGGACCGTGTTTCATTTCCCCTGCGGGATAACCTTCCGCATGAATGTAACTGATTTCTTTTAACTTTAAAGATCCTTCTAAGGCGATAGGAAAATTAATGCCTCTTCCTAAGAAAATAAAGTCTTGAGTATCGATAAATTCGTGGGCTAATTCTTCGATTTGTTTTTCTTGTTGACTTAAAATGAGTTCGATCTGATTAGGTAATTCTCGTAACCCTTTCACCAAACTTTCAAACTTCTCTAAACTCAAATTTTTACGACGATAAGCTAATTCTATGGCCAAACAATAAAAGCCCATTAATTGTGCAATAAAACTCTTAGTGGCAGCCACACCAATTTCTATCCCTGCTTGGGTATTAATAATCCGATCAACCATGTGAGCGAGGGTACTTTCGGGACGGTTGGTAATACCTAAAATTCGTGCATCATAAGGAAATTCTAAGCCCATTCTGCGCTGTTTTTCCATCTCCAATGCAGCTAACGTATCAGCAGTTTCCCCTGACTGTGTAACCCCGATAGTAAGGGTATTTCCTAACATGGGTGCAGGAGAATAACGAAATTCTGAGGCATACTGTACCATTGTGGGAATACCTGCTAATTGTTCGAGCAAATATTTACCCACCATACTTGCATTCCAACTGGTGCCACAAGCGACTATTTGAATATAATCTACATTGTCACAAAGTTCAGCAGCTAACCCTAAATTAATAGGGCTTTTTTCCTCTGCATTTTCAACACTCCAACTGGGTTCCAAATAGGTTTCTAAACAACTTCTCACCACCGAAGGTTGCTCATAAATTTCTTTGAGCATGAAGTGACGAAACCCTTGTTTTTCAACAGTGGTAATATTCCAGTCGAGGGTTCTAGGGAGCTTTCTGAGGCGTTTTAGGTCAAAATCGTAAACTTCTACGCCGAGGGGGGTTAGACGGGCAATTTCGCCGTTTTCCAGGGACAAAACTGCATGGGTATGAGGGACTACCGCAGTGACATCGGAGGCGCAGAAAAATTCCCCTTGTCCAAACCCAATAATCAAAGGAGCTTGATGACGTGCGACAATGATTTCATCGGGGTAGTCTGCACAGATAACGGCGATCGCAAAGGACCCATTGAGACGGTGGATGGCTTTTTGTACCGCTTCTAACAAACCATCATAATCAAGGGTTTCGGGGAGATATTGAGCGATTAAATGAGGAATAACTTCCGTGTCGGTTTCTGAAGCAAATTCACATCCATTATTAATTAATTCTTCCCGTAATTCCTGATGATTTTCGATAATACCATTTTGCACCACCGCCACTCGGTGACTATTATCCCGATGAGGGTGGGCGTTATGTTCTTCCGGTTTACCGTGGGTGGCCCAACGGGTGTGGCCGATACCCATTTGCGAAGGGTTAACCTCCCGTTCTAATTTTTCTCGTAGGTTATAGAGTTTACCTTTTGCCCTAGTACAGTGGATATTACCTTCTAAAACGGTGGCAATACCGGCTGAATCATAGCCTCTGTATTCTAATCTCTCTAAACCGTCGATTAATACGTCGGTTGCTGTTTTTGTGCCAATATAGCCCACAATTCCACACATAATTTTATATATAGCTAGATGATTAATGTATCAATTGTCAGTGATGATGTCGAAAATGACCAGAATTTTATGATTGATCGATAGTATATTTTAGGTCATAGGCCGTGTAGACGTACGATTTCACCTTTCTGTTTCAGAAATATAAAAGGGGTTAACAATGTTAACCCCTTGCGAAATTTTTTTGCTTCCTCACATTTTCCATATCTGTTAGGTACTAGGTGTCAGAACAGCTTCCTGGGTTAAGGGAGTATCTTGAGTTTCTTTAACCGATGATAAAGGAGAAAGCGGTTCATTACTAAATTGAGGATATTTAGCGTCAATACGATCAGCTTTCCGGGTAACAAAATCAAAAAAGACTTTATTGAGTTTCAACTCAATAAATATTTGATGGGGATCAAATAAATGGGTTTTTGGCAATTTTTGTCCTAACTCTTTGAGAATTAAACCGATAGGAACATTGATTTTATCTTGTAGTTGAAGATAACGCACAAAAAGAGGAGCAAACGCAGAAATTAAAGAACCCACCCCACCACGAACTTGTCCCCAACCGATGTAATAAAGTCCTTTATAATCTTCAAGAAAGACTTGTCCATAACATTTAACCACCGAACCATCGATCCGTTGTAATTCTGGGGGAAGAAACGGATAAGCTAAATGAAACCCTGTGGCACAAACAATCAGATCAAATTCCTCTCGAGTCCCATCCTCAAACTCCACTGCCCAACCATCAAGACGACGAACGGCTGGTTTTGGGGTAATACGACCATGTTTAATATAGTAAGGGACTTCGTTATTTAACGTGGGATGGCGATCAAAAAGCCGATATTGAGGTTCAGGCAACCCATAACTTTGATGGGTACCGAAAGTTAAACGAATAATGCCATAAACCATCAGTCGCTGTAACCATTCCGGCATCCACCATTTAATTAAGTCCACCACGGGAACCCCCGCAAATGATTTGGGAATAAACCAGGGAGACTGACGCATACTCATCACACATTTAGCCCCCACCCTAGCCGACTCAGCAGCCACATCACAGCCCGAGTTGCCTGAACCAATGACTAACACGCGCTTTCCTTTTAACTCTTCTGGTCGTTTATAGTCCTTTGAATGGATAATGTCCCCATTAAAGCTGCCTTCAAACTCAGGAAAACGTTTACACCAGTGATGGCCATTACATAGTAATACCCCTTTATAAACTCGTTGTTCACCATTGGCGAAAGTGACTTCCCAGAAATTATTTTCCATGGGTCGAATATAAGTCACTTTACGATTGAGTTCAATCTGGGGACGTAGGTCAAAGTGATCGGCAAAGTTATGCAAATAATCGAGTATATTTTTGGCACTGGGAAAGTCCGGGTAATGGGCCGGCATGGGAAAATTCTCGAATTGTGTAATGTTGCGGGATGAAATGATGTGGGCCGTTTCATAAACCCCATGATACCAATTGCCCCCAATTTCATCACTGGCATCGATTTGATCGTAAGGAATGCCCGCTTCTTTGAGGGCCTGTGCCATGCCTAAACCGACAAAACCGGCCCCAAGAATGAGATGTTTATGGTGGGTATCACCATGCTGTTGAGTTTCGTTATGATTGAGTTTCATTTGTTTAAAACCTCATGTTTATCATGATTTAAAAAAAAGTGGAGGATAGGCAGAGAAAAAATAGGAGTCATGACTTGTCCTTTTAATTCTTCTGCCTGATCACAGATGTCGAACGGATTAACAATTTAGTGGGCCGGTTTAGCACCACAGGCCATTAACCAGATCAAAAGCACAAAAGGATGAGCAGAAGCTAAAAAGTCTTCTCTAGATTGACTGAGACTGGCCAGTTCTTCCTCTGTCATTAAGCCCATTTTGACCAGACGTAAAAATAGAGTTACATTGAGGGGGTGAATGGCAAAAGGGTCCATGCCTAATTCATCACTGTGAGTAACCACAGCCTCTAAGTCCAAATTTTCAAACCCGGCTTCTTGTAGGATACGCCAGAGATAGCGACCGATGCGGAAGTTACCACCCAAAGCAGCAGACGCTTGACTAAACTTATCAATAGCCATGGCAAAATCGCCATTAGGCGGGTCAAAGAGTCCATAGAGATCAGCATCCGTGTCCACAATCACCAGCTTTCCCCCTGGTTTGAGAATCCGTCGTATTTCTGTGGCTGCCGCCACAGGTTCAGGAATATGTTGAAAAATCAGACGAGCAAAGACAAAATCAAAACGATTATCCGGTAATCCCGTCTCAGTGATCGAGGCTTGCACAAAGTTAACGCGATCGCCACCTTTATCTTTTAAATAAGTTTGTGCCTGTTGCACCATAAAAGGATCTAATTCTACGGTGGTGATTTCACTGTTGGGCAATAAGGTGCATAATTGTTCGGTGGTAAACCCTGGACCACTCCCCACTTCTACCACGGACATTCCATCTTTTAGCCCAAACCATTCTAAGGTTCTGGCTTCTTTTTTCCAGATGATTGTTGCTTGGGTTTTTAACCGTTGTAATTCAGCTTCGGGGGTAACATTATGTTGTTGAATGTCATAAGAACCAGTAGAAGTCATTGAAAAAATTCCTCAGAATAAAGTCTATGTCTTGTCATTTCGTCTTGTCGATACCCTTGAGAGTTTCCTATCATTTTTAGGCGTTGACTAATGGGTATGGATAACGGTTGTTCAACCAGATATCATTATAGAAACTTCTATTTCTTTTAAAATCGTTTCTAACAAAAGTTTACGACTTTTTCCCATCAGAAACATATGATTACCGGGCAACATCATCAATCGAAATCCAATTCTAGTCTGCTCTGCCCAGGATAATAAATCCTCTTTTTTAATCAGAGGATCTGCTTGTCCACTGAAGGCAGAAATGGGACAATTTAGGGGGGGACTTTCGGTATAAACATAACTTTTTAATAGTTGTAAATCAGCTTGGAAATTTGCGTTAATTTCTTCCATGATCGAGGAGTCATCACGGGCTTCTTGAGGAATCTCAGATAAGTTTAAAATTTCCTCTAAGGACCAGTTTTTCTCCTCCAAAACCCTTTGAAAATGTTGAGGAGCCAACCCACCACTAACGAATAAATGGCAGAGATTTTTTTCTTGTTGCTGACGAATTTGATGGGCTAATTCAAACGCCATGATCGCGCCCATACTATGACCATAAATAGCGAAAGGCTTATCAAGATAGGGAGTAATAACCCGAGTTACTTGTTCAATTATGGTAGAGAATTGATTTTTCTGGGCTTGGTTAAGATTATTTAATCCTCTCGGTATTTGTAGGGGGAATACTTCAACTTTCGGTAATAGTTCCGTTTGCCATGGTTGAAATAGTGAGGCATTTCCTCCTAAATGGTGTAAACAAAATAAACGATAATCAGCTTGAGGTTGAGGTTGATAGAGTTCTAACCAATTATGAGGTTTATCTTCTTCGATAATAGTGCTTTCTCCTGTTTCTTGTGTGAGTTGCACCATCAATTCTTCGGTGAGTTTCTTAGGGGTAATCGTGTTTAAAAGTTTTTTCGCCGGAAAGGTGATCTTCAACTCTTTTTCCATCAAGTTTTTAAGCTCGATTAACATTAAGGAATCAAACCCTAATATACTCAGGGGAGTTTCATAATCGATGTGTTCTGAAGAAGGAAGTTTCAGCACCTTCAGCACTTTTTTGGCGATATAGGCAGTTAAAAGAGCTTCTTGCTGAGAGCGATCAGACGTATGTTTTAGGGTATCTCTCAGTTGTTTTTGTTCAATTTTAGAAGGGGTAACTTCCTCTCTTTTTGGGGTCACAGATGGTTGAACATAAGTTCGTTTATCCGATAATTGAAGCCAATAACGTTGACGTTGAAAAGGATAAGTGGGAACAGAAACCATCTTAACCCGAACATCTTGATAAAAATTATCCCAATTAATGGCAGTTCCTTTGACATATAAGGCCCCTAAACTTTCTAGGAGAATTTGCCAATCAGCATAACCCGGACGGAGACTGGGCAACCAAATACCTTGATCCTCCGGTAAACAACGACGGCCCATGCCGAGTAAAATGGGTTTAGGACCAATCTCGAGCAATCCATCAAGTTCTTGTGCTGCCAGGGTTTGCATCCCGGCCAAAAAGTTGACTGGTTGTAGAATATGACGACACCAATAGTCAGGACTTGCCATGTCATCGGTGGCCACTTCCCCAGTAAGATTAGAAATAATCGGGATGGTTGGGGGATGGTAAGTAATTTCTTGGGCCACTTGCTCAAATTCAGTCAACATCGGTTTCATCAAGGGAGAATGGAACCCATGGGACACTTGTAACGCTTTAAACTGAATACCTTGACCTTCAAAGAGAGTGGTTAACCCCTCAATGCTGTGGCGTTCCCCCGATATCACCACACTATTAGGCCCATTAATGGCTGCAAGGGCGACAGTTTCTCCATAGGGTTCTATTAAAGCTTGGGCTTGGTCTTCAGGGATAAAAACTGCCACCATTGCCCCATTTCCTGGCAAAGCTTGCATTAAACGAGAGCGATGGGCGATGAGTTTGAGTCCCTCTTCGAGACTAAACACCCCCGCCAAACAAGCCGCCACATATTCTCCTACACTGTGTCCCATCATAGCCACCGGGTGAATACCCCAAGATTGCCATAATTTGCCTAAAGCGTATTCGAGAGCAAATAAAGCAGGTTGAGTGTAGAGGGTCTGATCTAAGAGATTTTGAGCGTTTTCTTCGTATAAAACCCTTAACAACGACGTTTTTAGATAAGGTTGCAATAAGCGATCGCACTCATCAATCAGGGAACGGTACAAAGATGAGGTTTCGTATAATTGCCGTCCCATCCCCACATACTGGGACCCTTGCCCGGTAAACAGAAAAGCCATTTTTGGCCGTTGACGACGGGGGGCAACACCCCGAATGCTCTCTTCGTCTGGGTGATTAATCAAGGTGGTGAGTTGTTGCTGTAAATCTTCAGAAGAGGCGGCAACGATGGCCAGTCGGTTTTCAAATTGCGATCGCTTGGTATTAGCGGTGAAACAGACATCCTTGAGAGCAACGGACGGATGAGTTTTGAGAAAGTTATGATAACGTTCAACCAATGCTTGTAAGGCCGGTTGGCTTTTGGCTGAGAGGGTTAATAACTGGTAAGGAGGGTCATTTTTAGCGACTTCGGTGGTGACGGTTGACTCCGAGAAGGGAGGTTCTTCTAAAATGACATGGCCATTGGTTCCGCCAAAGCCAAAAGAACTAACCCCAGCCCAGCGTTTTTCCGTTGTGGTGGTCCAGGGGGTGCATTCTTGGGGAATAGCAAAGGGAATATCTTTGAGGGAAATATAGGGATTAAGTTGCTTGAGGTGAAGATGGGGAACGATGGTTTGGTGTTGAAGACAGAGAACGGTTTTAATCACCCCCGCTATCCCTGAAGCTGATTCGAGGTGGCCAATGTTAGTTTTCACAGAACCCACCCAACAGGTTTGTTCTGGTTGTCTTCCTTGTTTAAATACGGTGGTAATGGATCTAAATTCCTGGGGGTCTCCTAAGGGGGTTCCGGTCCCGTGGGCTTCGATGTAACTAACCTGGTGGGGTTGTAGGTCAGCATTTTTCAGGGCTTGACCCATGACGGCCTGTTGAGACGGTCCGTTTGGGGCTGTCAGTCCATTGGTCAAACCATCTTGATTAATAGCTGATCCCCGAATAATCCCTTGAATGGTGTCTCCATCCTTCAGGGCATCGGAGAGACGTTTGAGGATAATGGCCCCACATCCTTCTCCTCGAACGTAGCCATCCGCCGCCGCATCAAAGGTTTTACAACGACCCTCGGCTGACATCATCCGGGCTTGGGAAAAGGTGATCGTTACTTCTGGGGAGAGCATTAAGCTGACACCCCCGACAATACAAAGATTAGATTCACCCAGTCGTAAACTTTGACAAGCATAGTGAATGGCCACCAGAGAGGAAGAACAGGCGGTATTAATCGCTAGACTTGGCCCTTTGAGATTCAGAAAATAGGATAAACGGTTAGCAACAATGCAGATATCTGTCCCGATACCAGTGTAAGCATTAATTAAATCAAAATCTTGACAACTCATGCGATTGTAGTCACTGTTGTTAATGCCGACAAAGACTCCTGTTTGGCTACCAGAGAGTTGACTGGGGATAATGCCCCCATTTTCCAAAGCTTCCCAGGCCACCTCTAAAAATAACCGTTGTTGGGGATCAATTTGTTCAGCTTCTCGGGGTGAAGTTTGAAAAAATCCAGGATCAAATTGATCCACTCCATCAACAAAACCACCCCAACGGGTACTCATTTTACCGGGTGTTACGGGTTGAGGATCATAAAAATCATCAACATTCCAGCGTTCCGGGGGAACTTCTCTAATACCATCTTTTCCCTGCTTCAATAATTCCCAGTAACTTTCTACATCTTTAGCTTCAGGAAAGCGACAACCTAGACCAATAATTGCAATATGTTCTACCATAACCTTCTTTTAAATCATCGGAAATTCCGAGATATCTCCTAGCATAAACGTTTCGCCCATAGATACCAGGGTATCAATGAGACAACTCAAGAGATTTCAAGGTCATGAACTTCCCAAAAATCCCTGGTGATTGATTTCTTTCTCTATTGTTAAGCCACTTGAGCAATAATATCGTCGTTGAATTTTTCAAAAAAAATACATTATTGCCAGTTAACTATAGTTTCTACCCAATCTCTTAATTGTTGTTAGCTAAGTGACTGGATAACGCTTCAATGGTAGGATAATCAAACAATAGAGTTGGCTCAAGCTCGGTTTTCAGCCATTCTTGTAAATCTCCACTCAGACCCACTGCGGCTGAAGAGTCCAGACCATAGCTCTCAAATGTTTGGCTCACATCTATGGTTTCAGGAGCCACTTCTAATAAATTGGATAGGTAAGACACTAACCAGTTTTCAATGTCAGAATAATTAAAATTTTCAGTGATGCGAGGTGTTTGAGGATTCATAAGATTGTCTCCCAATAAATTCAGAGTAAAGATGCAACAACTTAATCAACAACTATCAGATACAGATTCAAGGTGAGATATTAGGCAATTTTTTTGGCCTCAATCATTTCATAACTGGGAATTTTCACATCCCAAGCCAGACCTATCCATTGTAAAACTTTTATCAACCCATAGCCTAAATCAATTTGCCACCATTTTAAACCGAATTTCGCCGAGTGAGGAAAAGCATGGTGATTATTATGCCATCCTTCGCCAAAGGTGGGAATGGCTAACCAGATATTATTTTTACTATGATCATGACTGGACAGGAAACGTTGACCAAAAACATGAACGATGGAGTTAATGGTACAACCACTATGGAATGTCCAACCTTGTCTGACTAAACCACCCCAAATAAATCCTTGCATTACTCCATACCATGTATGGGTGACCACCCCTCCTATAACAGAGGGAAGCAAAAAGCCCAAAATAAGCCATAAAGGATATAAACGATTAACTACAACAATGGGTTTATCTTGGATGAGATCCTTGGCAAAGATTAATGAATTAGGCAGATTATCATCTAATAACCACCCTAAATGAGCGTGCCATAAACCCCGCAATTTTCCGCTCATGTCATCTCCATCTAAACGGGGGGAATGGGGGTCCCCTGGTTGGTCACTGTATTGATGGTGACATCGATGCACTGAAACCCAAGCAATCAGCGAACCATGACCGGCCATAGAGCCAAAAATACCCAGAACAATGCGAACAATCGGGTGAGCTTTAAATGCTTTATGAGAAAAGTGACGATGATAACCGACTGTAACGCCAAGACTACTACAGATGGTCATCGACAAGAACATTGCCATCTCAAACCAACCTACTTGATGGGTGAAAATTTGATAAATGGCGATAATAACACCGATAACATAAAGAATATTGAGACTGATAATGAAACGTCTTTTAATCGCTCCTAATGAGGAACTTGATACAGTAAACGATGGTTTTATCTGTGCAGAAGTCATAGGACGTCTTTTCAATTACTAAGTTTACAAGTTTAGATTTCCCAAAAGGTGCCAGAAAACTAACACTTATGGTTAATTTATGGATGAATCCTAAGCAGTTCTTTTTAGGGGCAGTTTAGGTAAAGAGGGAGAGCTTGAAGCTAAATAATCCAACCTTTCACTTAAAAATTGCTCTTTACAGCGATACCGTTGAATTTTACCACTGGAAGTTTTGGGAATGGTTGCGGTTCTAATTAACATAATTTCATGAGCTTGTAAGCCATGATGTTTAGCCACTGCTTCTCGAATGGCTCTTTTGACTTCTATTTGATTGAGTTTTCGTAAATAGGTTCGCTCGATTTCTTGAACGATAATCAGTCGTTCGTTACCAACATCCCCAAGGACAAAAGCAGCCCCACAACCCTCTCTTAGAGCGGGATGGCTTTGTTCAACGGTTAATTCGATATCTTGAGGATAATGATTACGGCCGCGAATAATGATGACATCTTTGAGGCGACCGGTGACAAAGAGTTCTTTGTCTGAGGAGAGAAACCCTAAATCTCCTGTTCTTAAAAAGGGACCTTCTTGGGTGTCTGATAAATAAGCGTTAAAGGTTTCTTCTGTTTTTTGGGGCTGTTGCCAATAACCTTGAGCGACACTTGGCCCTGATACCCAAATTTCTCCCACTTGATGATCATCACATTCGATTAGGGTATCAGGATTAACAATTTTGACCTGTTGTCCTGACCATTCGTGGCCACAACTGACCAGGGTTCGACTACTAGCTGCTGAGGTATGGACTTCAATGACTTTATTTTCTTCTAGAGCTTTTTCGTCGACTGTTTTGTATTGGGGGGCTTTAAATGACAAACCGCCAGTGATAAAGAGGGTGGCTTCAGCCATGCCATAACAAGGATAAAAGGCTTCTTTACGAAAACCACAGGGAGCAAATTTTTCAGCAAAGGCTTCTAAGGTTTGGGACCGAATGGGTTCGGCCCCGGTAAAGGCCACTTGCCAGCTACTTAAGTCTAGGGTTCCAATTTGTTCGTCGGTTATTTTACGGATACATAGCTCATAAGCAAAGTTCGGTCCGCCACTGGTGGTGGCTTGAGATTCAGAAATAGCCTTTAACCAACGATAGGGTTTTTGTAAAAAGTCTACGGGAGACATCAATGTACAAGGAATTCCCATATAAAGGGGTTGCAACACATTGCCAATCAGTCCCATATCATGAAACAAGGGCAACCATCCCACCACTTTACTCCTTTCGGTATGGCCAAATGCCTGTTGAATCATCTTTTGATTATGGACTAAATTTCCATGACTCACCATCACCCCTTTGGGATTGCCAGTGGAACCAGATGTATACTGTAAAAAGGCAAGATCATCTTGAGCAATAGTGATCGGTTGAAACTGATCAGCATTGATTCGTCTGGGTAATTCATCGGTGGCTATCCAGTTAAAACGCCCTTCTAATTCTCGATATCTAGTAATGCTGTTTTCTAGATTATGTTTAATGGTACTGGTGGTTAATACTTCTTTAGCTTGACAATCATCAATAATCGCTTTTAATCGATCTAGGGATTGGTTCCGTCGTGGTGGATAAATAGGAACTGCAATCACACCGGCATAAAGACAGGCGAAAAAAGCAATAATAAAATCAATACCAGGAGAGTACATTAATAAGGCTCTTTCCCCTTGTAACTTAGATTCTTGGAGAATAGCAGCAAGTTCTCTGGCTTTTTTGTCTAATTCTTCATAGGTTAAGGCACATTGTTCCGTTTCACCCCGATCTAAGAAAGTATAGGCTATTTTTGAAGGTTGCTCAGTGGCTTGTCGTTCCAAGATACGAACTAAGTTGTTGCTGGGAAAAGGTTCCCAAACGGCTCGATTAGTTCTTCTAAAGGGGACTGAACCTCTAGTATTATCATCAGACAGGTACATAATTTTCCTTTCCTCACACCATAGTTAGGGTTTTTCACCCTTGTTGGTTGTTATCTTAGAAAGAGAAAGTAAAAATCTTGTAAACTTAAGAAATTTTACCAAAATTTAACCAAACTCTTGACCAGTTTTTGACATTTCGTCTTTACTATTTTTCGGTAAGATAAAGTTTGTCCTGGTTGAGTTATCAAATTGTTTTTGGACTACTAAGTAACTGGACAAAAATAAACGTTACCGTTGAGAGGAGGGAGGGGACAGGAGCAGGGTGATGGGTATGTTTACATGAGTGTATCAATGGATAATTGCTCATTGACAATTGATAGAGTGGGATTTATTTATGTTCGACTTCTAGACCATAAGAAAAGTGTAAAACAAGTTCCAATCAACTAATATATGGAACCTAGTTTTACACCTAGGAGAATACTAAAACAGAGCAGTATTGAGGAAAAAAATATTTATCTATGATATTATTTTCTCATTTTTAGTCTCAAATTTATCTCTAAAATTGTCGGTTTAGTCCGCAATAACAAAGTAAAAACGATGAGCAAAGCACAGATACTCACGGGAAGGTTTATAGTCATGATTTTCTCCGAATAATAGGGCTACAATCTACCACCTCAAAATTAAATATAAGCTTGTCCGAACTATTGACTCAGATAAAGTTTATCTTGGTTGATTAGCCAACTAATTAGATTGGCTTATATATAATTTGCTTCCCCTCACACCATAATTAGGTTTTCTTAAGATTGTTGGCCATTATCTTAGAAAGAGAAAGTAAAAATCTTGTAAACTTAAGAGATTTTACCGAAATTTAACTAAACTCTTGACCAATTTTTTACAGTTATACGTTAAAAAAATCTCTGAACTCGAATCTGAAAACAAAGAAAGTCAAAAACTTCTGAAGTGGGCTGTCGGCCATAAACTCATTGACAAATGTATTAATATGGCATTAAGGTAACATCCCAAAAACTTCCTATGCTCTCCCAAATCAAAACCCTTGCTGAAGACTTAGCACCCCGACTGATTGAAATACGCCGTCATTTCCACGCCCATCCAGAATTAAGTGGACAAGAATACCAAAC
>JAAUYB010024343.1_pt1 | contig 13216 bp, 10 predicted proteins | sample 7278071 | NCBI WGS metagenome assembly JAAUYB01 (sample SAMN14350121, study PRJNA611818) | marine sediment metagenome | isolation source: surface marine sediment (1.8m) | place: French Polynesia: Moorea | collected 2018-08
CCCCCCCCAGCTTTTGCTTGCCTGTGTATAAGCTTGATATACTTTTTTACATTTCAAATATTCTTTGTCCCCTTGTATACAAGAGCCTGTGAATATTCTCTGAAAGCTGTTTCTTACCATTGTGTCTGTGAGCTACAGAATGTGTATACGTTCCTGACAATGCAATATCATTGTCATACAATGGGTGACCTTTCTACCTGTTTTCATCTCTTAAAAATATAGTTGAGGTTATTTCTTAATCAGTACAGCATGACAAAAAAGGATGAACCCATAAGAAACCACATCTGCCAAAGCCAAAATGTCTTCCCCATTGTCTCTCTATGTTAAAATGAAAAGGCATTGCATGAAAAAAAACAGTCAGTTGTACTTTCCTCTCAATATTTTTTGCAGTCAATTAGAGCTTTCATAGCAAACTACCACAAAATCTGTGGCTATTGTAACTTACGTGATATTCAATGGCAACCAATCCAGCTCTTATTAGAATGAGGACCTCACCCCCAACCATACCTTCCCCATGCTGGTCAAAAAACACTCTTCTCTTGTATGACCCACTTATGCGTAGTTCTGTTCCTCTCCTGGCTGCCACAGCTGGTCTTTGGTCCTTATTGGTGACACATTCAAAGGTGAGAAAAAACTGAGGGGTCAAGTCCAAACAAGATAGTACCCTGATCACAATATCAGTTCAGCCGGAAGGCAACAACCAAGGGATAAGCGGTTGAATAGATTGCACATGGGTCACCACCACACCGGACAGCTAGCAGCCACCACTGTGTCCGGCCAAGACGACAAAGGGCTTCCTCATAGCCACCTCACTGAGTCCGGCCCCCGAAAGTTGCCAGAGAAATAACTGAGGGAGAGAATGGCCTTCTTCTACTCTAAGCCAAGCCGTTACGCAATCTTTAGAGCAAAAAAGAGGTAATCATCAGGTACAAAAACTCCTGGTTGGAGTTCCCTGATGAAAAACACATGTCTTATCTCACTCTTCCATGGTTGCACCGACAGTTCTTGCCACTGTTCTTTGTCATAAGCTTGCATCTTCTTTGCCAACTCAAATGCTCTGATATGGGCTATTGTACCATTTCTAGACATTGTCAATCGCAAAAGTTGCCATGCCACTGCTATGAGGGGCCAAGGCACGCCTTGTGATTTTGGGGTCCTCCCAACGGCTCCATGAGTCCTCGGACCTCATCTGCCCCAGTGTCAAGTTCATGTTCTCTGGTCCCAGACAAAGTTTAGTTGGACGTTCCTGTGTTGCCCGTGGATGTCTCCCTTGGTTATTTGTAAGTCCTGGTGTCGTCTCACCAACTGAATGTTTTTGTTGATGGACAGGATAAAGCAACGACGCAACATGCTCACCAACCGCAACTCGAGGTCCTCTTCTGTCCTCCAGGCAATGCACCTCCAGGCAATGACCTCAGTCCAGGTGTGTCCGACCTCTCTCAAGGATCCAAGGCGTCTGGGGGAGGCATCCTTGACCTCCTGGTGCACAATTAGCCTCTCACTTTGAAAATTCTCAGGAGAGACACATAGCAGGCAACCTCTAAATAAGATGTCAGCTGTCGCCCCTCCGGCTGCCAGAGGTGCCAAAAGTGTGTTTTTTGTGCATGCCTGAAAAATGAAGAAAAAAAGTAGATTGACTTCAGCCCCAGAAAAATATACTTGTCCCTTTTCTACCTTGGTGGTGTGTGACTAAGCTGTTTCCTTCCTCAAGCACTTAAAATGTACTCCCTCCCTTGCGGGATACTGTATGGAGTTGCCACCAAACAAAGACTTTTTTCCTTTTGGGATTGCCCAAAGACAGCAGAGATAGGGGTTATAAAGTGTGTCCTTGAGGGCTATGCCTCTTTTTATTGACGTAGTATCTAATTAACATATGGCACATACATTATCACTTTCACCTTGTTCTTTGGCAAGTTTTGAGATCATTTTCAACCTGGATAGCGGTGATCCCAAATGTTTGTCAGTTTTGCAAGCCTTTCGCATCTATCAGATCTTGTGATATTTTGGAAAAATGTTCTGTAGTCATTTGATGATGCTCCACAAGAAAATTGAGCCGGGCCAATTCTCATTTTCCTCAGTCCACTCATACCTTTAAATCCACGTATTTCGGTAAAGTATATGATCTAAAAAAATTGTTCCACTCATTTAAATTTAAAACTTAACTTTCTTGAAAACAAAATATGACTCATTGACCTTTGCATCTTCTGGACATCTCATGCCAGCAGGACCAATTTTGACGTTGCCAATGTGATCTCCAGGTCTGAACTTATTGCCTCCCCACATGGTCCATGGTGTTGGATAATTACGCACACTTGTGTGAGTTAGAAGTAAATTCTTATTCCCAAGCTTTCTGTACAATGGTTTGCCATGTAGTTCACCATCCTAATGCTTTAAAGAAAACTTTTGCTGCAACAATGAATACATTTTTTCTTGTGTATGTTAGGATATGGACCATTTGGCTTGATGGATAATTCTGGACTAACCTGAAACCATGTACCAAAAAAGGAACTGTATCCAAAGTACAGGGCAATACTGGTATGACAATTGTCATATTCCTCTGACACTGTTAGAGATAATAGCCTACAGCATCCTGCAAATGCACTTTAGATGTATGGGTCAAACTATTTTTATTTAAAAGATATCTAACTAACATTAAAAGTAAATATATGTCACACATTGTAAGTTTTAATTTTTTTGCAAGCATTTTTTGTCCACTTCAGCGCAGTGAGGGTCAAAAAAGAAAGTTCAGAATGATTTTTGGGGCTTTCCTGCTGTATGTGGAAAAAGGAAGAACATCCAGAAATTGTAAGTACGTGGAAAAATGACAGACTGCAGTATGTTGAAATTTCCCAAATCATGCATCATCTTGTCAAAACGTGGAATATTTCAGTTTAAAAGACATATATCCCAATTGCTTGTTTTATACGTTGTAGTTTGAATTCAGCTCTAAACAAAAATGTTTTGACAGACTCCTTCCCACACTACAGCACCTCCCATCTAATTAACATGCAAAATGGGTATGAACACTAATGGTACTGATGGTTACAGGGTCTCAGACCTTGCTTGGCCTTGCAGTTGTGTGGGTGAGAGTGCAATAAAAGAGCTATCAAAATAGGCAAAAACTTGGTTTGGGTACAAAGAAATTTAGACCTGTTCAAAAGCTAAAGTGTTTTAAGGCCTATGTGACAATTGTGGTGAACACCATGAGACAAAAAAGAACCAAAATAACCAAAGTAGAACAACAGATTTACAACCACGTTACAAAGACATCATGATTTTTTCCCATTGTGCCAAAATGGAACATTAAATGTAGTGCAAAGATGTATATTTTTCCATGTACAGAAGATTTTGAGCTTTCCATGTAATGACAACTCTGGTTTTCAACATACCAATGCTTCCCTCTTTTTGGGCTCTTGGGGCCATCCATTTCCTTGGTGACTTAAAAAAAATGAATCCACAAACTTCTATTGTTGTGCCGAAGTACAATTGTTTTAGTTATCTTTTATTTTTAAAAGTTTTGAGTTAAATGATTCACAAGTTCACAACTTGATCATTTTAATGAAATGAAAATGTATTTTACTAGGTGTAAAAGTGGTAGGAGAGATTTTATGCAATGCATGTACCCTAGGTGTTGGATAAAAAGGTTCACTAGTGGGTGTTATAAGCATTTTTTCCCCAAGCTTCCTGTACAAGTAATGTATTTCTTCACACTTCCATTGTTTTTAAAGGGAGACTTGAACTTCTCATAAATGCATGGGTATTACCTCCAATTCCTATTATGTTGTCATGACATCCAACTGTCTCAGACCATTTGCCATTGTCAAGGCATCTGGAGAAAAGAGTTTCTCTTTTGGAATAACATTTTTTAAGTGCGGCAAAGCCATCAGGTCCTAGAATGGTGAGAGTTGTTGTTGCTGTTGTTGTTGCTATTGTTGTGGAGGGGGAGCCTTGTCTTGTCTTGTCTTTGGTACCAGGCTACCCCGTCCCCTGTCAATGCATTGAGGTGTCGGTCCCTCATTGATGCATCAATTCAGCCCGACTCTCTTCTGAGAGTTTACAAGCCTCAACAGGGGGTGGATATTGTTATATCACCCTCGCCCTCCGATGTTAGGGGCAGGTTCGGAAGCTTCAAGACCTCACGGGCGCAACCTATCTGGGGACCTAACCCAGAAGATCAGAACCAAGGAGGTTCTGTGCCTCTCGGAGTCTCTTAGCTTTTACTCCAAGTCTCTCACCAGAGGGAGCTTCCTCTTTTTGATTCCTCCCCCCAGTGGCTTGGATTACAGGGGGAGCCACACCCCAGGGGGAATCAAGGACTTTTGCGGCTGATTAAGGAGAGCTTCCCTTCTCCGGTACGCAGTTGTTCTTTACAACAGTTTTCCATCTGCATCCCTCTGAAGGGTTGTGTGCCTCTGGCTTTTTTCCTCCAACCCCTCCCTCCCCCAACCTCCATGGAATGAGCCCACAGCTCTTTTCTGGAATGAGCCCAAAGCTCTTTTCCTTGTACCAGCCTTGAGCCCAGCTCTATGACCAGTGGAGGGGAAGGAGGAAGGGAAGGGAAGGAAGCAGACTGCAAAATTCGATACTACCCCTCTCGGGAATCAAACCTGTGCCAGTTTGGTGTATGAATCCGAGCTTCCCAACTGCTCTACCGACTGAGCTACGGGGCATGGCCTTGTGGAGGGGGAGCAGTTTGTCAGAGTATAAACTAGCCTTCTACTTTTCTTTGGCTTCACAAATTCACTATGGGGTGAGATCCACAACCGTATGTCAGCCAGTTTTCTTCTCCTTGACTTTGGCTGTATTAGTTCTCTTTGGGGTGGGATCCAACACTTTTTTCTCTCAATGACCCATTTTTTCTTCAAAATGTGATCCAATGTTAGAAATCATATGGTATGTAAGTAAATACCATTTACTTATGTAATAAAAAGGTTTTTTTCTAGTTTATCATCGCCGCAGGTCTTTGCACAAAGTCTGCTCTTGTAAACAATAAAAGGCCAGTAGCAAAAAACAGTCTCAGTTAATAAATGCAATTAAATGCAATGATGTGGGGAAAAAGTCACCAGAAAGGAAACTTTTTAAAATATATACATGAGTTTTTGTCTTACACAGATACTCCCTTTGTGGTCATGAAGGGGCAAGAAACTATTTTCTGCATTCCTACCAGCCCAAAGTCAGTAGCAGCGTCTTCTTTTGGTATAATGCTGGGAAATTTTGTAATACACTCTTTATTTCTAATTGTATTTTATGTTCTTATAGTCAGAACATTAATTTTTGACTTACTATTGTTACACATAATTGTCAGATTTCTCCATCCAAGTCCATCAATAAGGTAACCTTTTTCTAAGAATAATTTCATTATAATTCTAATATAAACAATTTGTGAAAATGAGTTTTAACTCCTCTTGACATATTTTTTATCAACAAGACCAATTGCCATGGCTTGGTTTGAGAGATTCTACCTTTGGTAATATAAAAACCAGTTGTCCAACCATTAAATTTGTCAAGTTGAATCCCTGGACAAGCAAAAACTGATGTTCCGATGATTACTCCAATCTGCAAAAAGAAATTGTAAATGTTCCATACATATACCTCTCAGAAATATACACTTTGAACTAGAACTCCTGGTGTGTGCACAGATATATTTCCAAAATGCCACTGAGGGTAAAATTCTTCTCTATAACTAAATGATCTGAAATGTTTAAACCAAACTTACCTACACTGTTTTAGCTCACAGTATAAATATGAAGAAGAAGAAAAGTAATGCCATTTGAAAACAAAAGTTTCTTTTTTCCCTTTGGCATGTACAGAATGACACATGTTGTGAGATACAGCCAGAGAGAGTTTTTAGCCAGAAAACACATGCTTGAAACAAGCAAAGTTCGAAATCTGAACAGTGTGTGAGCACATCCAAACACACTACCTAACAAGCTAATTATAGCAACCAAGAGAAGGAAAACTGCTCCTTCTTTTTAAAAAGTCACAAAAAAGAAAGAAGAATACATATTTATATGTTAGGATTAAAATCATGAAAGATTCTGATATAATAAAATAGCAACAAAAAAGAATAACTTGATATTGCAAACATATTTACATATTTCTTTCTTCATTATATCACACAACTATAAGCATACAGGTGACTTACTGATTTAAATAGCTATTTTGATGAGCCAAAAATATATCACTATCTTGTTTCATATACACAGGAAATGCTGAATCAGAAGAACATAATAAAGGACAAGAAAATATATCTGCTGCCAAGATATTACGGGTGGCCTAGCCAAACCTGACCCCCCAAAGTTGCTGTTCTTGCTCCCGCTGTTGTTGTTGCTGCTGTTGCTGCTGTTTCTTGTCTTGCTAATCTTGCTGCCACTATACCAATGAGCTATTTGTGCGGTGTAAAGCAGCTCTTTAAGTATTTTGTTCAGTTTTTTTCTGTCTCTATCTTTCTTTAAAGTCTAATTTTCCCCATGCGTGCGCCCTCCCTGAACAGGTTCAGCAGCAACAGCGACCAATTTGTTTCATTTTTTTCTCTTGAAATTTGTTTTGCATGGCGTTTTTTTTTGAGACCATGGGGCATCTGATCTTTCTGTTTTTCCTCCCATATTGTGCATATCTTTCAAGTGCTGTGGTCCAACTTCATCAAGAACCCCTTCTGCTACTTCAGCATCTCTAGCTCTATCGCAGAGTCCAATCAGCCCAATAATTTGCATGTACATGCATGTAAGTATGCAGAATATTTTCTAAATTGTGTGAAATATTCAGAAATCCCTAGTCTTTAGTTCAAAAAAATTTGGGATCCGCCATTTGGGAGGTCAGATTTTGCTGTGCCACCCATGGTATTTACACAAACATACATCGGTGAAACAAGAGTCAAGAAGGGGAAAAAATTTCCAACAAGGGTGGCAGCTGCTGACTGCAGTGGTGACGACAATCAAATTTATATAGGCTGCCAACTGAATGACAGAAGAAAGTAGCCAATCCTCCACCAAAAGTCACAGTGCCATCCACTGCAAAAAGATGTAGCCAAATAATTTCCTGATAGATCTACAACCAAAATTCCAAAATTATACTGCAAAAATTATATGAGGATCCACCCAAAAAAATATTTTTTTTCATTAAAGAGAAGGACAATATGGTGACGTAACAACTTAGATAACTTTAAAAATCTTTGTTCACAAAGTTGCTAACGCAGTACAGGCAGCCAACGACAATAAAAAATGCCACATTTTAAGATGATAACTGGGAGCACTGTTCTAACATTCCGTGCTAGAGACGCTGTCTTAGCTGCCTATGGTATTGAGTGCAGCTCTTTGCGGTAGGGATGGACGGTGGCTGCAGACCAGACGGCAATGTCTGTCTGTTTGTCTGTCTCTTTGAAATGTTTGAATTTGGAGCCCAAACTACTGGATGTGAGGTAAAATTTGGAAACACTCAAACTTGCTACTTTTATGGTGCCTTTTGCGGCGCCTTTTGCGGCACCTTGTGGGCAAAATTTGGATTCTTTTCAAATGACACCTTTGAGACAAAGAATAACTCCTCAAACTAAATATTAAACTGTTTTGGGGGAAATTTTGTAACTTTTCATTAAGCCGAGCGAAGCAAGGCCAGTTAACAGGCTGGCCAGCCAACACAAACAGGTTTGTAGTGCTGTGGTGCATCAAGCACCCAGCTTGTAAAATTATGTCATTTTTGTGGTATAATGATGGGGCTTGCATATCCTAACTATGCAATCTTCTTACAATTGTGTCCATGAACTGCAGAATATGTATATGTTCCTGATAAGTCAATGTCATTGTCGTATGATGACTGACCTTTCCAATCATCATCTCTTGTAATTGTTGATGTAATTTCTACATTAGTACAGCAAGTTGCAGCAAAAGGCACACCTGTGGGGTAATATTTGGATAATTTTCCACTAAACCCTAGCCAAACATGTCTACCTATGGTTTCACCACAAAAATATGAAAATATTAGAAACCACATAATTTAAAGACACATTCTTCCGCACATTGTCTTCATTGTCTTCAAATATTTCAAACAACCTGTCAGTTTAACTGTTTTTGCATCTTTTTCTGTCAGTCAATCAAAAGATGGCTTTTGTAGAAAACCTACCAAAAAAAGTCAAATAATTATCCATTACATGTAGATTCTTTGTGTTGATGAAAACTTGGTAAATGATGCAACACTACAGTACAATCATTCAGACATTCCTTCCTCTCCCTGGAATATATTTTATAGGGATCGTTCACAGTGACTGCACATTTTGTGTATGCCCATACAATACCCCATCTCACCCATCTACTATTTGAGGAAGCCCAACTTTTTCTGCAGGAGGTGGCCCATCTGATCTTGCCCATCTCCTAGTGCAGAAGGCCTATCTACTACCTCATCTCACCCATCTACCAGTACAAGAGGCCCATCTACTTCTGCAGGAGGTGGCCTTTCTGGCCTATCTACTACTGCAGCAGGCCCCTCAAGTGATAATCATCCTCATGTTCTTGTGCAGTTGTTCCTAACCACCTTCCTCCTGCTACAGTTGGCCTTCCCCTCTATGTTCTTGCTGCAGTTGGTCTCAACCACCTTCCTCCTACTGCAGTTGGTCTCAACCACCTTCCCCCTGTCTGCAGTTGGTCTCACTTTCGTCCTGCTGCAGTTGGTCTTGCTTACATTCCTCCTGCTGTAGTTGGTCTCGACCATTTTGCTCCTGCTACAATTGGAATTCCCCTCCATGTTCTTGCTGCAGTTGGTCTCAATCATTTTCCTCATACTGCAGTTGGTCTCAACCACCTTCCTCCTGCCTACAGTTGCATTCGTCTCAATCACCTTCCTCCTGCTGCAGTTGTTTCCCCCCTCCATGTTCTTGCTGCAGTTGGTCTCAACGCCCTCCCTACCCAACGAAAATCTTTCCGCGGCCCGGAAAAGAAACAAAAAGGGAAAATGCAGGAAAGTATATTCTTTCATTTTAATTTGAGCCCTTGATGAGACACGAGTCTACCCGTAACATATTTTCATAGTGGTGTTCTTTTACATACTATCTTGTACATGTATTTTCCGAACAACAGGCGCAGGAAAAGGCCCGTACATTTTTTGGGGAATAAACGATAGTCACACATGTTCTCCTCCTAGCAGGACTGTCTGTGGCCTGCAATGTGACTTGCTATTACAATGAAAAGCCTGGAATTTTCAGCCGTGACATGGTTTCGAATGAACTAGAATATAACTGGTAGCTTATTCTCCAAAAGGAGCGTTTATCAATGTGGGGTGGATTTTTTAGGTTAGGTTAGGTTAGGATTTTTTGTGCATGCTCTGAAAAATAAAGCAAAGATGTAAGTTGATTTCAGCCCCAGAAAAATATACTTATCCCTTTTCTACCTTGGTGGGTGGTAACAAAGCTGTTTCCATCCTTGAGCGCTTAAAATGTACACCCTCCCTTGCAGGACATTCTATTGAATTGCCACAAAAGAGGATTTTTTTCCTTCTTGGCTTGCCCATTGAGAAGACAGAGGGGATTTTCAAGTGCGTCCTTGAGGGCCATGGCTATTATTCTTTTTATTGGCATGTATTGTTTTAGTAACATTTGGCACATATATATATATTGTCACTTTCTCCATGTTTTTTGGCAAGTTTTGAGAGAATGTTCAACCTGGATAGCGGTGATCCCAAATGTTTGTCAGTTTTGCAAGCCTTTCGCATCTAGCAGATCTTGTGATATTTTGGAAAAATGTTCTGTAGTCATTCGATGATGCTCCACAAGAAATTTGAGCAGGGCCAATCCTCATTTTTCTCAGTCCACTCTGTCCTTTAAATCCATGTATTTCCATAAAGTATACAATCTAAAAAATGTGTTGCATTCATATAAAATAAAAACTTTCATGAAAAACAAAATATGACACATCAACCTTTGCATCTTCTGGGCATCTCGTGCCTACAGGACCAAATTTGATGTTGCCAATGTGATCTCCAGGCCTGAACTTATTGCCTCCCCACATGGTCCAAGGTGTTGGATAATTATGCACACTTGTATGAGTTAGAAGTAAATTTTTATTCCCAAGCTTTCTGTACAATGGTTTGCCATGTAGTTCACCATCCTAATGCTTTAAAGAAAACTTTTGCTGCAACAATGAATACATTTTTTCTTGTGTATGTAAGGATATGGATCATTGGGCTTGATGGATAATTCAGGACTAACCTGAAACCATGTACCAAAAAAAGAACTGTATCCGTAGTACAGGGCAACACTGGTATGGCAATTGTCATATTTCTTTGATACTATTAGAGATAATAGTTTGCAGCATCCTACAAATGTCTTGTAGCTGTGCATGGGATAGTGCAGAAAAATCAAAAAGTTTAAACAATATTGATAGCATGCAATATCATAAAGGATGGGGTGATTAAAAAAATTTGACATAAAAATGTGGATGCTAATACAGGTATTTAACTTTTGCCTATATTTTGATAACAAATTCAGAATATCCCTCATTTTCTCATCTCTGTTGTGTGACATTACCTCCAACTCCTATTATGTTGTCATTACATCCAACTGTCTCAGACCATTTGCCATTGTCAAGGCATCTGGGGAAAAAGTTCCACTTTAGTATAATCTGTCTCATGCAAAAAGCCCTTAGCAACACAGTTTGTTGAACTGTTTTTCCTCAGATATTAAATGCAGATGCACTGATGTTTTAAAAACTTTTCACACTAAAGAAAACTTAGATCATGTTATTACTTGTTCTTAGTCTTACACAGATACTCCCTTTGTAGTCATGAATGGGCAGGAAACTATTTTCTGCATACCTACAAGCCCATCACTTGCTGCTTCTTTTTTTGGTATTATGCTGGGGGTTCTTGCATAACATTCTTTTTCAATAACTGTTTTACTGTTCTTCTGGTCAAAACATTCATTTTTTCCTTACTATTGGCACAGGTAATTGTTATATTTCTCCATCCAAGTCCATGAACAAGGTAAGCTTTATCTATGAATTTTTTTAGAGTGATGCTAAGATAAGCAATTTGTTAATAAGACTTTAACTCCTTCTGACAAAATTCACAGTGTTTCTTTGGTAACAAGACCAATTTTATGTTTTGCTTTGAGATATGCTACCTGTGGTAATAAAATACCCAGTTGTCCAACCATTATACTTGTCAAGTTGAATCCCCGGACACGCAAAAACTGATGTTCCTATTATTGCTCCAATCTGTACAATAAAAATTTTCATTGTTTTATAGATGTACCATATCTAAATTTACACTTTGAACAAGAATTCCTGGTTTGTGATGAGATATATTTCCAAAATGCCACTGCGGGTAAAATTCTTCTCGGTAATGAAATGACCTGAAATGTTCCAAAGCAACTTACCCATAGTCTTTTAAGTTAATTCTTAGTAAAAATCAAAAATATTTTATAAAAGTAGAAAAAGCTAATTTAAGACAATATTTTCTTCCTATTCTTATTGGCATGTAAAGGGCCCACCAAAAGAATCTGAGCACTCCCTTCAACTGGCACTGGTGGCGCAAGATGTATGAAATGGCAGTTGCACATACAATAAAAAGGTGCCAAACTCTGGCCTTATCTTATACAAGTCGATGTGGCAGTTCTGCGCTTGCTCCATTCGCCGGATGAACGCCGGGTTCTGCGCCAACCAGGCTTGCACAATTTTTGCAATTTTTGCCAAGTAAATGTGTGCAATGGAGTCACCAAGTGTAGGGATAAACACAGGCAAGCTCGGCCCATCATTTTTGTGCCTTTTTAGGCCATTACGAGCTCTCCCTGTATCTCTATCTCTCAACTACCTACTACCTTTTCTTCCTTTACCGGCAGTCCGGCACGGACTTCGGCCAGTACGTTGGCGGGCGGATCAAGTTCAGGGTGCAAATTTTGGACTTCAAAAAGATGCCCAAAAACTTAAACTCACTTTTGTTTTTTTAGTCTTGTGCATATTTTTGTTTCCTATCGTTTGCCGATAAAAACAAAGGAGGAAAAACTGGCGGCAAATTCAAAAAAGCTCAGATTCTTTTGGTGGGCTCTGTACTGGGTCCAACCCAAAAAGGAGAGCAGTTCAAAAAAAACCTTGATTGCGCCAAAACAGATAAGGCATCTGGCATGTGCGCCAACTGAAAAGGAAATGTGCACTGGCGTATTTTGTCCTAACTTACTTGATGTAATTGCCCTGCTCAAGAGAGCATCCAGATGCCGCCGAGATATCTGTGCCACCTTTTCACCTTAGCATTGCTCCAGTTGTGAAGGATTTAACGTCTTGGAACAGGATCGTCTTGCCAAGTGCCGTATTTGCGCACCTGGCGCCATTGGATGGCATAAGAGTAATAGCTCATATCCTCTTCCACCATTAGGCACATGGTGGTCGGTGCAGTCCCAGTCCCTTTCACCAGCACCTTTCATCAAATTATATGGCTTACTGTTGATTTTTTGGCACAGTTCCTCCACCAATTCCCTTACTTTTTTGCAAAGACAAGAATATTCGTCACCCAACCTTCCCTGCTGTGTCCTGGTAAAAAGCCTGAATTGATAAATAAAGTCTCACATCTTTGATCTGAGCCCCAAAGTGATTTCCCAAAAAAGATTCAAAATTAAAATTAAGGACATTGTTATTTAGTTTTCTTAGGCAAAAATGCTCCCTTGCTCCAAAAAGCCTGAATAAACACCATCCTACTCTGTGAACTAGAAGTTTTACAGGGCCAAAAGTCAGCTGTTTCTCCTTTTCTGGATCCAATCAGAAAAAGAAAAAGAGAAGGTTGGGTGACAAAATTTTTCCTCCTTGGCGAAGAAGGAAGGGAATTGCGCCTGCCTGGCACTGTTGGCTCGCTCATACCCATTGCGTTGCTCCACCCCAGCGTCCCTGACCATGACACCGCTTTGTGGCTTGCGCGGGGCAAGCAGGCCACTATCACCACCAACATCCTTGACTCGAGCAGGGTGTGCATGGCCACCCCCCTGTTCCTCCGTGAGTTCATCTTCTGGCTTTAACAGCTGATCCAGCGCACAAAACACTAAGTGTAATAGAAGACCGGAAATAGGAAATTGCTTGTTTTTTATTTTTGCATGTGCGTGCCAGTCAATTCTTGTCTTGAGTACCGGGCTACCCCGTCCCCTGTCAATGCATTGAGGTGTCGGTCCCTCATTGGTGCATCGATTTAGCCCGACTCTCTTCTGAGAGTTTACAAGCCTCAACAGGGGGTGGATATTGTTACATCACCC
>JAAUYB010208922.1_pt1 | contig 13210 bp, 12 predicted proteins | sample 7278071 | NCBI WGS metagenome assembly JAAUYB01 (sample SAMN14350121, study PRJNA611818) | marine sediment metagenome | isolation source: surface marine sediment (1.8m) | place: French Polynesia: Moorea | collected 2018-08
CCATTGGGTAAAACAATCGGATAAACCCTTAAATCTTGTACAGAGTTAGCACTCCCAAGGGTACGGATATTTTGCTCACCCCCGCCAATTTCTGAACGTCCTCCGGGTAAATTAAGATTAAAGTTGCGAATTTGCTCATTAACCTGAGTGGCAGTGATACCATAGGCTAAGAGACTATTGGCATCTAAATCCACCCGAATTTCCCTATCTATTCCTCCAATGCGATTAACTTGGCCTACTCCTTCAACATTCAGTAATTCTCTGGCAATCTTGCGATCTACTAGATAACTTAATTGTTCTACCGATCGCTGCTCAGAAGATAGTCCATAGGTCAAAATTGCTCCCCCGGCAAATTTGACTCGTTGCACAATGGGTTCCTCAATATCTTGGGGTAAGTCTTGGCGAATTTGCTCAATTGCGTTGCGAACATCGTTGGTAGCTTGGTTGGTATCTGTGCCTAAGATAAAGTTAATGGTGGTGGTACTGGTCCCATCTGTCACCGTAGAGATAATATCCTCAATATTGCCTAATCCTGCCACCCCATCTTCAATTTTTTTAGTCACTTGAGTTTCTAATTCCGTGGGACTTGCTCCCCGTTGACTGACAGTAACACTAACAACAGGGATATCAATATTAGGAGTGTCATCAATGCCCAAATTTAGGAAGGATACTAATCCTATAATGGCCATAATCATAAAGGCAAGTAGAACAGCAATGGGATTTTTTATAGACCAGGTTGAGAGATGAAAGGACATAAAAGTTCGAGGTTAATAATTTAAATTTTTCAATAAATATAGTTAATAATACTTGCCAATAGCTTTGATACCTAAAGGATAATTACAGTTGACTTGCTTTAAAATCCACTGTGCATAAGTGTTGCTATTGGGTCCAGGAAAGTAACGATAACAATCATTGTAAGGATAGATAATAGGAGTCTTTTCAATAGTTTGAGCTAACTTATTTCCTAATTCTTGTGTCCATGATTGGGCCAGCCAACTCTCTCCATTACCCACACCAGACCATGGAGGCAGTAAATTTTTATGTAAGTATCCCCAACTTTCTGGAGATAAGTTAGGGTTTTGCCAAATTTCCCATCTATCTTGTTGCTCGCCCCTAATGATGACATACCAATAGTGAACGGCAAGAAAGCCGACAATCGGTATTTTAGCTGCTCTTAATTGAACAATAGTTTTCATCTTTTTATCAACTATTTTCTTCTTGATTAATTACTTATATTAATCGGCTCTCGGTCTTTGAGATAAGCCGCCCCTTTTACCACTAAGCGATCGCCATTACTAAGTCCCCCAAGAATTTCTAGGCGTTGGTTAGAGAGAATTTCTCCCACTTCAACAACTTGTGCTTTGACTGTATTATCGGGTTGTACCAGATAAACTAAGGAAGTTCCATCAGTTTGGGGTAAAACGGCTCCCATAGGTGCCGTGAGAATGTTACTGGTATTGGTGACAATAGCTGCTCGTAAAAACATTCCTGGTTTCAGGGATGTTTCTGAGGGTAAATCAACCACAACCGTTGCTTGACGGGACTGTTCATCAATCATGGGTTCAATTTCCCGTACTTTTCCCCGCAGTTTGAGACCACTATCTGCATCAGAGGTAATAATCACAGTTTGCCCAGTACGAACGAGTGTCAATTGGGTTTCGGGAATTTTTAGTTGTAATTCTAAGCGTCCATTTTCAATGATTGTAAATAATGGCCGGGACGACGTGGTAATATCTCCTACTCTTGCTTCCCGTTTAGCAATTTTCCCGCTCACGGGGCTAATGATCTTGGTATCTTTAAGTTGGGCAGCACTAATCTGATATTGTGCTTTGGCTTCTGCTAATTGTGCCACTGCTTGAGTGATAACTTCTGCCCTCGGACCTGCTTCTAACTGGAGCAGTTTTTGTTGAGCTTCTCGAAGACGAGCTTGGGTTTGTTGTAATTGAGCTTGTTTTGTTCGTGCATCATTGAGGACTTCATCAAGACGATCACGGGCGATCGCCCCATCTGCTTCTAAGCGTTGATTTCTCTCAACTCGTTTTTGCGCTAAATCTAAATCCGCTTGAGCTTGAATAATTTGGGCTTGAATTTGTTGAACGTTTGCCGAACCTTGGGCAATATCTTCAACTCGGTTTCCTGCCCTTAGTTCAGCTAAACGGGCTTCTGCTTGAGCAATGGTCGCTTGAGTTTGTCTTAATCGCGCTTGCTCCACTGAATTATCTAAGGTGGCTAATAATTGTCCAGCTTTGACAAACTCCCCTTCATCTGCCAACACTCTTTGAATTTGCAATCCTGTGGCTTGGGAGAGAATGGAAATCGATTCCACGGCAGCAACGGTTCCTGTTGCTTTCAGGGTACGATCAACAGAGCTAAAGTTGACTGTCCCTACTGTGACTGTCTGAGCAGCCATCTGAGTTGTATTTACGACCACTGGTGTCTCTTCTGGCTGTTTTTCAGAAGAACCTGCGAGAAATTGGGTCACGCCTAAGGTCACAATAATTCCCATGGCCATGCCTAAGATAACGCCCCGTCCTTTAGAAAACCACAAGTTTTGGTTTGGGGGTAAATCTTCAGAGTATACTAATTTAAGAGAGGGTTTGTGGGCAATTTCTGAAATTTCCTCAGATGGGGGACAGTCTTCCTTGAATGAGTCTCGAATCACGGCTATTCCTCAGTAATTTCTGAAACGTAATCTCTGTTTTGTAAAGAATTGTTAACAATACTAATTTACAGTTTAACGAATTTAACAGGGAGAACGTCACTAAATAAGGAAGCTAGAACATAGTTGATTGCTCAGGGACAATAATTGGGTTTATTGAGGAAAAACCAGGAAAATTCTAAGGCTTTAAGGCTGGTTTATAATTCAAAACACGAATTAAAGTACCTTCTTTGGGTAAATCTTCAAATCTTAGACGCAGTTTATCATTATTAACTTGTTTAACATTCATATCCTTAACCAAGTCTAAAAAATCATTCAAGGGGTCAATATCACAATTTTTCTCATCAGCCGCCGAGGTACGATAATGGGTAGGAATCATTACTTTAGGCCGTAATGTTTCCATGGCTTGTTTACCTTCTGTGGGATTATAAGCTTTTGGTCCACCACCAACAGGAATCAAAGCCACATCAGGGCTACCTAATAAGATTTTTTGTTCTATGTTAATGGGGGCTGCTGCACCGCCTAAATGGACAACACGGATACCGCCTTGAGTCCAACGCCAAGCTACATTAGTGCCAAACCGTTTACCCCCTTCACGATCATGGGCAATACCCACCCCTTGAAGTCTAAAACCATTAATTTCATAGACCCCAGGTTCGTATAACACCTTGGGATTTCCGGGTAGATTTTCTGCTGCTCCTTCATCCCACATTTGACTACTAATAATTACTAAATCTGCTTCAACTTTCGGTAAACTATAGCCTGCGGTACAACCGATCGCCCGAAAAGGATTAGCCAAAATCCTCAGGCCGCCCCCAGTAAATAAAAAGGCAGTATGACCCAAATATTGAATTAATAAAGAGTCTCGACTTTGGGCAGAAACTCCTTGAAAACGAGAGGTTAAGGAAATTCCCGTGGCTGCCATGGCACTAGCCCCAGCATAGCGGATAAATTGTCGCCGTTTCATTATAAATATTCAAAAAAATTAGGATTTATCTAATGCGGGTTTAAGATGGTAAGAAAGTTCTCTAAAAGGTGTTTACCTGATGTAGTTAAGATGCTTTCTGGGTGAAATTGTACCCCTTGGAGGTGTAAATAGTCTTTATGTTGTAGTCCCATAATGGTTCCATCTTCAGTCCAAGCCGTAATTTCTAAGACATCAGGGAGACTTTCTCGCTCTACCACTAAACTATGATAACGGGTTGCCTCAAAAGGATTTTCCAAGCCAGCAAATACCCCTTGATTATTGTGGTAAATGGGAGAAGTTTTGCCGTGCATGAGTATAGGAGCAGAAATTATGTTTCCGCCGAAGACTTGACCGAGACTTTGATGACCTAAACACACACCTAAAATGGGAAATGTAGGGCCCAGTTCTGTGATCAAAGCTAAAGATATCCCTGCGTTTTCGGGACGGCCTGGCCCTGGAGAAATAACGATCCCATCGGGGTTTAAATGGCGAATTTTAGCTAGATCGATTTGGTCATGACGGTATACTTTAATTTCGGAAGCAACAGGCAGTTTAGCCCCTAATTCACCCAAATACTGCACCAAATTATAGGTAAAACTATCGTAATTATCGATAACGAGAATCAATGCTTATCTCCTCGATGATGGTCTTGACGGCGATCGCTTTTAATGTTACAGGGTAAAAACAATAGCAACTAGGGGGGGAGCAATAATAAATCCCGCTACCGATAAGGCCGCAAGGGCTGAAATCATCACGGCTCCAGCAGCGCAGTCTTTAGCAATTTTCGCTAATTCATGATAGGACTGACCAACAGTTAAATCTACCACTGATTCTAAGGCGGTGTTTAATAATTCTAAAACCATGACTAAGGCACAGGTAAGAGCCACAATAGCCATGCCGACGGCGTTAACCTGCAGAAACATCCCAACAGTAATTGCTGTGGCTGTCATGGCGGTATGAATGCGGAAATTGCGTTGTGTAATGAAGGCGTAACGAATACCCGCCCAAGCATATTGAAAGCTGAGGAATAAGTTAGGGGCAATTTGCCAAGCAGAGTCTCGTCTAATTTCTGAGGGAAGTTTTGCTCTGGTGGGTTGTGGGATCTTATTTTCTCCCAGGGCTGCGACATTTGCAAAAAGGCTAGTGGCAGGAGATTGAATCATTTTAAAATCGGCTTTCATAATTTTAAGTTTTGGTAAGTTTGGTACAGAATAGTTAAATATTTTTACGGAGTCTGTTCAATTAGAACATATAGTGTAGCAAGGCTGCATTTAGAGACCGACAATTTTTAACAATGTTTCTTGTTCTTCTAGCATTTTCTGTAAACTATCTTCATCGGGATGATCCCATCCCAACAGATGAAGAAACCCGTGGGCCGCTAGCCAAGGGACTTCTCGCCCTAGAGAATGCCCTTGTTGTTGTGCCTGTTGTTGGGCTGTTTCCCCTGAGATGATGATATCTCCTATATACAAAGGTTCTAATGATAGTTGTTCATCGGTAATTATGGGAAAATTCGATTCTAGGGTAGCAAAAGCTAGGACATCTGTGGGTTGATTTTTGTAACGATATTGGGCATTAAGACTCTGAATTTCAGCGTCCCCAGTCAATCTCAGGGTTAATTCATAATGAGATGCCACGGGTAGATAAGAAATCAGGTTTTCTCCCCAAATTTGAAACCACTTTTTCCAAGTTTCCGGTGTAATATGGTATGGAGTTTCTTCAGGGTCTGAATTAAGCACCAAATAATCCTGAATATTTAGGTCAATTACCGGACATATAATATCAGAAGATGTCATCGTCTTGCTATGCTAACGGGTTAAATAAGAAATTCCAATTAAAAAAGCGAGCAGTCCAGCCGTAGTGACAAAAAAATGTTTCAGAGAAGTGCCTTTTTTGCGAACCATATTGCGCATCGCTAGTTTAACGTAACTGGGTTGGGGTTCGTTAGGAGAGGTTTCTGGGGTGTTTTCTTGGGTAGATGGGGGTGTATTAGTCATAGCAATCTCAAACATTAGCTTTTTTGAGCTTTTTTTAGATAAGTTCGTCTTTTAATGTAACAGCTTGTTACTAAAAATCAATGATTCTTAAATTTTTGGTCATTGATCGAGATCCCCCCTCCTTTTTTAAGGGTTCCCAAATTACCTTAAAATCCTATCTTAAAATGCAATAAAGAGAACGACTGTTAAATTTTATAGAAAGAAGAACCCATAGCAGTTATGGAAATTATGAGCATTGAACCACAAAAATTAATTGATTTAGCCCTGAAAGCGGGAGCTTCCCATGGGGAAGTTTATCAGTCTCGCTCCTTGTCTCGTCCTGTCTTTTTTGAAGCTAACCGTCTCAAGCAGTTGGAAAGTTCCCAGTCAGAGGGAACAGCTTTACGTTTGTGGAAAGGGGGATCACCAGGGTTAGCGGTTGCTTATGGAGAAGTAGACTGTGAGTATTTGGTAGAACGGGCGATCGCTTTATCGGCCCTCAATGATCCTGAAACTATAGAACTCCATGAACCCCGTACAAATATTTATCCCCCTGTAGGGGAATTTATTGCAGTAGAGAAGTTAGTGGAGGTGGGAAAAGAGGCCATCGCTCAATTGCGGGATCTTTACCCAGAGGCCATCTGTAACGGTGAATTTACTTGTGCAGAAGATATCACCTGTTTAGTGAACTCTTTGGGCCTTGATTGTCAGTATAGTGAGATTTCGACGAATTATTATCTGGGTTTGGAGTGGGTAAGAGGAGAAGATTTTTTAGGCATTTATGAGGGGGAACAAACCCGCACTCAGGTACAGATAGAGCAAGTGATACAAGCCATTTTACAGCGTCTGCAATGGGCAAAAGAGACGGTTTCACCACCCACAGGGCGCATTCCTGTGTTATTTACTCCCAATGGAGCAGCCATGTTATGGGACACGGTAGCTGATGCACTGAATAGTAAGGTTGTGTTAGAAAAGGCCTCCCCTTGGAGCGACAAACTGGGAGAACAGGTTATGTCTGATACTTTGACAATATCACAGCAACCAGATCATGAACCGTATACTTGTCCTTTTGATGATGAAGGAACTGTTACCCAATATTTATCCCTAATTACTGAAGGAAGGTTACAACAATTTTACAGCGATCGCACCAGAGGAAAGATGTTAGGGGCAAAAAGTACAGGAAATGGGTTTCGTTCCAGTTTAGGCAGTTATCCAACCCCTAGTTTAGTCAATTTGGTGGTGCAACCTGGCACAAGCAGTTTTAATGATTTAATCAAACAATTAGATCGAGGCATTATTGTGGATCAAATCTTAGGGGGTGGGGCTGATATTTCAGGAGATTTTTCTATTAATATTGACCTAGGTTATGGTGTCAGCCATGGAGCAATTACTGGCAGGGTTAAAGATACCATGGTGACGGGTAATGTTTATAAAGCTTTAAAACAAATCATTGGTTTAGGGAATGATTCTCGTTGGATAGAGTCTTGTTACATTCCTTCTTTGATGGTAGAAGGATTATCAGTAACGGGTTAAAGTAACTTATAACAAATAATACTAACAAGAATCATCCCTATAACATTTAACACCAAACCTTCTCTTACCATGCGACTAATGGGAAATTGGTTCAAACCGTAAACAATGGCATTGGGACCTGTGGCCACAGGTAACATAAAAGCACAACTGGCACTAATGGTAGCAGGAATCATCAATAAAGTGGGTTCTATATTAGTACCTAGGGCAGCAGCCCCAAGAATGGGCATTAAGAGAGTTGTTGTGGCAGTATTACTGGTAACTTCGGTCATAAATGTCACCATTACACAAATAGCCGTCATCATTAACAAGGTAGGAAAACTAGAAAATACAGACAATAAGTTTCCTAAAGACTGGCTTAACCCCGATACTTTGAAAGCGTTAGCAATGGCAATACCACCACTAAACAGCATTAATAAACCCCATGGTATTTTTTGAGCATGCTCCCAGTCTAAGAGGGTTTCTCCCTGGCCGTCAGGCACCAAAAACATGATAATGACCATTAATAAGGCAATGGTACTATCTCCTACTCCCGTTAGCCCTAATATTCCGCTCCAACCCCCAAAAGGCTCTATACGAGTCATCCAAGCTAAGGCGGTTATGGTAAAGATGATTAGTACCCTTTGTTCCGCTATAGTTGGCTGTCCTAACTCTGGTAAGTCTAGGTTTAAGTTTCCATGGAGATGACGAGTTAACCAAAGCCAGATGAGGGGAATCATTATTAAGACCACGGTAACACCTATTTTCATCCATCCCAAGAAACTGAAGGGCGTTCCGGTTATCTCCTCGTATTGCGCCATAAAAACCACGTTGGGGGGTGTTCCCACAGGGGTTCCCATACCACCAATACTGGCACTATAAGCAATACCTAACAGTAATGGAGGGGCTATGCGTCGTTGTTCATTTTCATGACAATGTTGCAACAAGGCCAGGGCTACAGGCAATAACATCAGGGTTGTGGCTGTATTGGATATCCACATACTTAACATCGCGCAAGCTATCATAAACCCTAGCACTAGGGTTTTTTTTCCTGTTCCCCCAATAAGTTTGATCATAACAATGGCTAGTCTGCGATGTACTCCGCTTTTTTCCATGGCGGTAGAAAGAATAAACCCCCCCAATAACAGCAGAATTAGATGATTTCCATAAGCAGCAGCCACTTCTTTATGAGTCAATACCCCTACAAAGGGAAAGGTTGCAAAGGGAATAAGAGAAGTCGCAGGAACGGGAATAGGTTCTAAAGTCCACCAAATAGCGCAAATAGTTGTTATTGCTGCTGTCCAACATTGTTCTAGGGAAAAATCACCGACTCCTAGGGTGATAAAGACAATTATGGCTAGGGTTGGGCCGATAATTAAACCCAAAGTCTTCCTTTGATTTTGTCCCATGTATAGTAGTTTGAAAAATTAGCATACTTTAATCATAAATAGGGTTTTTACTAGGGATGGCTAAATTCAAACTTTATATAGATTATGACTGTTATTTTTCTTAACATAATATTTGAAAACTAACAATTTTCCAAGGCTCGATATTATAATCTTTGATAACAGATTCTTCTAACAAGTTAACTGCCCCATTTAAACTTAAATCTAAATCACTCTTTATCTCAAGATTAGCTGCTTTTCCTTCACATTCATAACAGCGCAAAATATAACTATTGCTTCCATCTTCTGCTGGTTTAAATGCCGACAATATCAAGTTATCAGCTTCTATTTCCAATCCTGAAAAAATAGGTGGTAATTTTCCTCTATTATTTTGTTTGTTCTTGGCAATTATAACCTGTAAAGGCATATTAAATTCACGGCCTTTTTGGACTGTTTTTGCTTCTTTCCATGTTCCTTTATGGGGATAAATACCATAGGTAAATTGGTGGTTTCCTTTGTCACAACTTGGATCAGGCCAACGGGGACTTTTTAATAGGGTAAGTCGCAAGCGATCGCATTGACTATCATAACCATATTTACAGTCATTTAATAAGCTTACTCCATAGTTATTACTATTATCTGTTAAATCTGCCCATCTCAAAGCTGGAACTTCCCATTTTGCTTTTTCTTCAGGAGTTTGTGGTAAATTAGTCCGTTTAATTGTACCAAAAGGAATCTCATAACTGGTATAATCACCTGTTATATTTAAAGGAAAGGATGCTTTCACTAAAACCTGATTTTCTTGCCAATTTACTTGGGTTTTTATTTTTAATATTTGTGAATATTTTTGCAATATATAATCTTGAAAAAATTCTGATTTACCTAATTTTCTAATAACTCTAATTCGCCATTGAATAGGTCCCATTTCTAGGGTTTCAATAGAGTTTAATTCTGTATCAGGTAAGGGATAATTATTATAGTTTGGATCAATATTCCAAGCATCCCAGTATTGTCCTTGATCTCGAAAGCTGTGCAACTGGTTTCCTTGTTCTTTTAAGATTTCAATGTTATTATCTTTATCATAAATACTATCAATGTTTCCTGTGGTTTGATTAATTTTAATATTTAGATATTCATTTTCTAAAATAAATTCATTCTGCTGCAATATTTCTGGCTCTTTTCTACAAGTTTTACAGGGTACTAACCAAAAGACTTGATAACCCACAGAGGGAATATCTTCAGCTATAAATAAAAGCTTATTATCAGAAGATATTTGAGTTTCTAATTTATTACCTTGGAGATCGTAAACATTATAATTATCATCAATTATATCAATTTCTACTACTTCAGATCTTGACCAGTTTAAGGAATTACAAATAACAATAGGTTTAGCCTCAAAGTCAGTAAGAGAAGGGAACTTAATCTGATAGGCAATACTTTCTAAAGCAGACTTTAAGATATTATTACCAATAATTTGTACTTGTTTCCAGTCTTCATTTGCTTGTATAAATACATCCGTAATTGAAGTTCCTGGTAAGATGTCATGAAACTGATTAAATAAGACCTTTTTCCAAGCATATTCTATGTTACTTGTTACTTCATTATTGACAGATTTACTCTCAATAATGGCAGCAAAAGATGACCATAGTTCTGCTTGATATAATAATTCTTCGCTACGACGATTAAAATATTTTTGATCAGCATGGGTAGTATAACAACCGCGATGTAAATCTAAATATAATTCGTCATACCAAACCGGAATATTTAATCCATTATCAATAGCATTATCAATCTTATCTAAATAATTTTTAGCCTTGACAAAATCAATTTTTGGGAAAAAAGGAGACTGTTGCCAACGTTTACTAACTTCTAACATATCACGGGTTGGTCCACCGCCATGATCCCCTATTCCTGGAGTCCAAAATATCTCTTTTAACCCTGTTTGTTGCTCCCATTTAACACTATAATTAGTCATGGTAATAGGATGAGTATTCATCACACCTTCTACATTAGGAGGAGACATTAAGGTTAATAATTTGCTGCCATCAAGAGACTGCCACCAAAAGACACCATGGGGAAATTCAACGGTACTATTCCAGTGAAGTTTTCCCGTTACAAAATAGTTTATTCCACTTTCTTTAAAAATTTGTGGTAACTGTAAACAAAATCCAAAACTATCAGGCAACCAAGCAACTTCTGTAATCTTTCCGAATTTTTCTTTAATATATTTTTGTCCGTATAAAAGCTGTCTAACGAGAGATTCTCCTGAGACTAAATTCACTTCTGGTTCGACCCACATCCCTCCTAAAACTTCCCATGTACCTGCTTTATATGAGGCTTTAATCTGTCTAAAAAGCTCAGGACGATTATTTTCTATCCATTCATAAAGAACAGGGGTTGTATGACAAAATGTAAGATAATTAAATTCCTTTTGTAAGTTAATAACTGACTGAAATGTCCGTTCTGCAACCTCCCAAGTTTCGTCAACTGTCCATAACCAAGCCATATCTAAATGTGCATGACCGACTATATTAAAATTGCGCTGTTTAATACCATTACTTAACGTAGTTAACTGTTGGCGTATCTTGATTAATTCATCATTAAATTTCTGAAAATTCTTAATATTATTCCAATCTATATTATTAACTTTTTCTTCTAAGAATTCTAATTCATCAGATTCAAATATGGATATATATTTATATAAGATAGCTATTTCATCAGCAACAAAGCCAGGATCAATTGAATTATAATCACTTTCATAAATTAACTGAGAACGCATTAAAGCCCCAAGATCATGACCAGGACTTACTAACCTTAAAGAAACTATAATTTCCTGTGCTGGTTGAGCAGAAGATGTCAATAAAATTCTGGCTGAAGAGTCAAACAAGTCTCCTTCCTGTACCAAGTTTTTATTGACAAAAATCTGAGCATTTTCTGCCCACCAAGCTAAAGATAATCTTAGGGAAAGTCCCTGTAAAGGATAACCATTTAATTGTTCAGGAATCAGGAATTTCTGCACTAACCATTTAACCTTACTTCCTGCTTCCCACGTTAAATATCCTTGCTCATTTGCTGTCATTAATTCTAAGTTATCAAAATTAAGAGAACTTAGACTTATTTCCTCTGAGCTTGCTAACCAATTATCTTGTACATTAACTTGTGTAAATTGACGTAACTTATCAATAGTTTGAGTTATTTTCATTTTTTAGCTATGATTAAAATAATCAGGATCGTAATTAAAATTATTTCAGTTCCTATTAAGCCGTTTAAGATATTACCAAGATGGACTAATGCTCCATAAAGTAAACAAATAGACAAAAATCTTAGATAAATTCCTGTCCAATATTGAGGAAGAGAATTTTGTAAACTTTCAAACATGGTTATCCTGTAGAAATTATTTGTTAGAATGTGCTAAAAAAATCCCTATATCATAAAATTAACCTATGTCTCACCCCCTAAATGAATCTCCCATTATTCCCCCTACCTTAATAGAAAATAGAAAAGCTGATCATATTAACATTGTTCTGGAAAAAGATGTGGGTGGAAAAGACATAACCACTGGGTTTGAGCGATTTTTCATAGAACATAATGCCCTCCCTGAAGTTGATCTCAATGAAGTCGATCTTAGCCTACAACTTTGGGGCAAAACCTTACAAGCACCCTTGCTCATTAGTAGCATGACAGGGGGAACAGAATCAGCCCATACTATCAATTTAAACTTAGCAGAAGCCGCCCAAGCCCTGGGTATTGCTATGGGGGTAGGTTCCCAACGAGCCGCCATAGAACAGCCAATTTTAGGAGAAACCTATAAAATACGACAAGTTGCTCCAGATATTCCTATCTTCGCCAACTTAGGGGCAGTGCAACTTAACTATGGTTATGGTATTGACGAAGCAAGACGGGCTGTTGAGATGATTGAAGCTGATGCCTTGATCCTTCATCTCAACCCCTTACAAGAAGCCGTGCAAGCAGAAGGCGATCGCAACTGGAAAGGACTCTATCAAAAAATTGCCACCCTAGCCACTCAACTGGAAGTCCCCATCATCGCCAAAGAAGTCGGTAACGGTATCAGTGGCAAAGTAGCCCGTCGTTTGGCTGACTGTGGGGTGTCTGCCATTGATATTGCCGGGGCGGGGGGTACAAGTTGGAGTGAAGTAGAAGCATACCGACAGAGCGATCCTCGTCGCCGTCAAATAGCCCATTGTTTTGCGGGTTGGGGCATTCCTACTGCTTTATCTTTGATGCAGGTACGAAAAACAGTACCAGACTTGTCCGTGTTTGCCAGTGGGGGTATTCGTAGCGGCATAGATGGGGCCAAAGCGATCGCTTTAGGTGCTACTTTAGTAGGGAGTGCAGCTCCTCTGCTTGATGCTGCGACTCATCAACCCCAAGCAGTGTATGAAAAGTTCTCAATTTTACTAGAAACCCTCAAAATTACTACTTTTTGTGCAGGTGCATCTAACCTTAATGAATTACAACAAGTTCCCTTGCGTCGTACAGATACTTGGGAAGTCATTAATTTGCATCATTCCTAGAAAACCTGGTTTGTCTTGCTTGATTTAGTTGGGAGCATCCCATTTTTGCAGTTTTCCCATTTTAGGATGCCTAAAACCCTTGCCTGTTGTCACTTTGAGAGATTTACTTACAAAAATGGGATGCTCCCATTTAGTTGCTCCCAAACCAATCTTCATCTAACAATTGTTGTAGAGTATAA
>JAAUYB010066596.1_pt1 | contig 13208 bp, 13 predicted proteins | sample 7278071 | NCBI WGS metagenome assembly JAAUYB01 (sample SAMN14350121, study PRJNA611818) | marine sediment metagenome | isolation source: surface marine sediment (1.8m) | place: French Polynesia: Moorea | collected 2018-08
CGGAGCGGAAATTAAAATGCGAGTCATTGGAAAGTATTGGACTGTTTCATTTCAAATTTCATTCAAAGCTTTTGTGCGCTTGAACACCTTTCATGAACTATAGCCAGAAGTCAAAAAAATCTTAAAACGGCTTTTAACAACATCAACCGAAGTATAGCAAGAACCAAAGAAGGAACATAGCGCTGATCCCCCAAACTTGAGCAAAAAAAACCTCCTCACCTGGTGGTTCCTCTTCTTGACCGTCTTGACCGCCCCTGCCCTCTCCCCCATCCGGTTGGACATGAGCCTCATTCCGTCGTCGCCCTTCCCGCTCCCGGGTTTCCTGCACAAGAAAAGTAAAAATAAATTGATTTAATATAACGCCGATTCGAAATCGTCTTCGCACCTCGAGGGCGTCCCCCCCTCCCCCTCCGCCATCCTGCCCATCCTCCTCTCCCTCTCCCTCTCCCTCTCCCGGGCACGCTCCCTCTCCCTCTCTTTCTCCTTCTCCGCCTGGGGAAAAAAAACCTGAGCAACTATTGCTTTGAAACATATATAATGTTGGAATTATTCTTACCTCCTCGTCCCTCACTCTAAAGTACTCTTCGCGGCCCATGCGTGCAAAGTCCTCGGAGTTCCTGAACAGTTCAAATTAAAAATCAAAATTTTCACTCTTTCATAGTTTTGTCGCACTGGGTTGTACCTCGAGAATTCGCATAGCCTTGCGATGACCTTTGCCATGTCATCCGTGTCAACTCCTAGCTTGGCGTCCTCTTCCTCGTCGTAAAACTGAAACGGAACAGAAGGAAATAAATATATTGTAGACAATTATGAGAAAAAGTGGGCAAATTGATGTTGTCGGGGGGATGCTTCATAGTATATATAGTTAAACCCTTTTACTTAAAAAATTACTGTTGAAAGTGAAGAAATTGTTCGCAAGACTTTTGGATATGTTAAATCTGAAAAAAATATTTTTAAACACACAAATTTTCCTCCAAATTTTACCTTGTACATCCACTCTAGCTTCTCCATCTCGTCCCCCTTCATTGTGAGCGAGAACGCGATGAGGAGGTCCCTGAAGGCGACAGTCCCCGCGTCCCCCCGGTCGAACACGTACATGATGTTGCGGGACACGGACTCGACCACGTCGTGCTCGCACTTGGGAAAAACCTAGTTCAAGGGTTATTTAAAAATTAAATAAAACCACTGGAGTGTAACTTCGAATTACTTTTTTAACATTCATCTTTCTTCAAAGTCACACGCAAGTTCTGGGTGAAACAGTTTCTGTTAAACCGAAAATTTTGAGCTTTAGCGAGACCCAACAATGTGTTTTATTAACTCCGAAATGTCTGGTTGGGCCTTCCTCTGACCTGCTGCAGCATCTGCGCCAGCTGCACGTTGTTGACCCTGCCAGACGAAAAGTTCATCTTGCACTGGTTCCACATCAGGGTGATCTCGTACTCAGAAAAGCGGGCGGAACCCTTGCGACGCCTGCGAGAAAAAAAAGTATTTTTATTTATTTGACATTTTCATCCGGGAAATGCATTTGTTTGCCTGGCCGATTCCGAAATGGACGCCGACTCGTCTGAGCTACCGTCCCCGGCGCGGGGGGAGTTGGTTTCGGGGCCGGACTCGTTAGAGCAGTCATCCTTCGGTGGTTTGTTGACAAAACAATGATTTCAAAACATTTAAATTGTTTTTCTTTCCCTCTCACCAAGTTGTTTAGGTTAGGCGGCTTCTTTTTCTTGTTGGATTTGACGCTCCCCCTGACCTTCTTGCTGTTGGCGCGCGAGTTGCCGCCGCTCCCTCCGCCGCCGCCTCCACTTCCGCCGCCGCCGCCGCCAGTGTCAATCTTTGACTTGACCTCGGTTAAGTGTTTTCGCCTAAATCGAATAAGAAATGTATTTTTTTAAAAAAAACAAGTTTGCAATCGGGACGGGACGTCACTTTGCAGCGCGGTGTGTACAAAGGCGACTCGCACAAAAAGCATTTAACCAGATGAACAGCAGTTTCGTGTTTTCTTCTTTTCGTTATCGACGAACCTCTTCTCATGCAGCTCGCACTTTTCATCTGTTTTCTGCTCATGTTTTTCTTACCCCTGAGGCCCCCCAGGCCTCCTACCAGTGGGAGCGGAGGCCGCAGCCGGCGTGTCAACAGAGCTATCGTGTGGAATGGCGAATTTGTTTTGCATGTGTGATTGTGTTTGTCTAGTCTATAAGCCATAATTAAGGGCTCTGGAGAGAAGCTAACCACTGGAGATTGGTAAATCTCTCGTCTAATGTATCGTGAATCAGCAACAACAGCAAGAGTAACCCAATATGGAATTTCGCCTCAATGGAGTCCATGTTCTACTACTGTAATCTACAGTACCTTCTACTTCTACTTCTACACTGTATCTGTTCCTCCGTTTCCTCCTCACCTGGCCACCTCCCTCTCCGCCTTCTCCTCCTCCGTCTCCTCCTCCTGCGGCGGGATGGCGATGTCCTTCAGGAAGTGGCGGAGGTCCTCGGGGATGGCTGGGTTGCTGCGGCACACACAATGCAATCCCGAAATAAAAGAAGCACTAAAACTGCACACGCACCCAACCAATCTTTAATCTAAAAAATTCTAACCGATTCATTTTTTTGCATGTTCCTTACCTGATGTCCATGTCGTCCTTGCCGTCGCCCCCTCCCCCTCTGGTTGGGCTCTTGGCAGAGGACAGCTGGGAAATGACCAATTAAAAAGTTAGTGTTCAACCCATTTGAAAATTTTTCTATAGTTGTCTTCATGTTTGTTCTTTTGTACACTGTAGTTGGCACTTTGTACCTGTTTTGTAGAAAAAATGTTATTCATCCACACTCTCAAGTATGTAATTAAGTTTTAGGCATGGCACACAGTGTCTTGTATTTGGCCTTCTTATTATGAATGGTTTAAGAAAATGATGAAACGTATAGAATTTGGAATCAATGAGGAACAGAAAAGTATCTGCGTATAGAATGTTTAACTATAAACATCTACATGATCTCCAAATCAACACTCAAAGCAAGGAAAAAGGGAAAGGCTTCCGTTAGAAGAGGGAATGCATAAAAAGCAAACACACATACATCTAGCTCACAAAACTTTTGACGATGCCTGGATCTTATGAATTCTCATCAACCCTGGGCTGAAGACGATATGAGAAAGAAGAGAGAACACAAAAGCAAATACAGTTATTTTCCATTATTCATCCTCACTGCTTCATGATCGATCTAATCACTATTTGCACAAGCAGCTTTGACAGTCTTTGTTAGTTGTTATGCATAAATGTAGATTGTTTCTAGGCCCCATTATTGAGGAAAAAATCTAGCTAGCCACTAGGACAATGCTGACAAGTTGCACCAAAAGGTCCAAAATTCACGCCACTTGTTGGCTGCACTCTCAAGTTGAACTGGGATTTACTTAAACAGAAAAGAATATTGTTGTGGGAAATTTTTTGATCCCCTCTCGGTAGCCTCTATTGAGCAAGTGGCATGAACTTTGAAATAACATAACAGTGCTATCCCAAACAAGTTGTGGTTGGGCTCCCCCCCTGCCTCACCTCTCCCCCCGCCGAGTGCTGATTCCTCCGCCCGCCGTGGAGGGAGCGGGTGGTGCGGCCGCCGCCTTTCAAATTAATAAGGTAAATATATTTGCGGGAAAGGAGGCATCTTAGAAAAGTATTGTCCACGTATTCATGCCACAAATGAGTTGCAACAAATGTTCAATGACAAACACAAAATCACAAGCACTTTTTCCTGTAAAATCTGCGATTTTTTTTCTGCATCTCTCAATCCGCGGAATAGATGTCACTCACCGGCTGCATTTTCCGACTGCCCCCTCTGGAGCCTCTCGCTTCCCCCGCGAGGCATGGCGATGTCTATTGTTGGTGGGCTCAAGTATTGACTTTTGCCGCGGGTTTGACGAATTGACAGTTCTGATTATTGCTATTACTCTGTCTTCCCTCCAAGCAGAAGTGGGGGCACCATATACCACACGATATGCCCGGCGGTCCGCTCCGAACAAAATATGTTAAACTTTTGCCAATTTCAGCTCTTTCCTCCTTTGTTCTACACGTTCATTTCAATTGGTTTTTTTTTTCAGAGCGAGTTTCACTCCCTGCCACCATTCCATTGCCTTCGCTGCGTCCCCTACTCACGCAAAGGCGGCCGGAATTGGTTTGTCGACCGTTTCTTCCTGGTTGTACTTCTCTTTGCTGGTGTTGGCCCACAGGGGCCTCGGTTGAAACTGAGGCATGAGAAGAGAAGGAGGAGGAAGAAGAAGAGGCATTGGTTTCACTGGGGCGACGGTTTTCTTTCCTTCCTTCTCTTTCCTCTTTCCCCCTCCTCCTCCTCCTCCTTTTCATGGGAGGCCGCCGCACGGTGGCAGACCGATTGCTCGTGTATTGACGTCGACAATATTTCGAGTTTCGAAAATTTTCCCTTTAGAAAGTAGGCCTTCTTTCAAGGGCCCCTATGTTCAATGAGCAGGAAGAAAAACTTGCCACGTACTAAGCGAATAATGTCGCTTCTTGGCTTATTAAGGTGCTCACCTGTTGTAGCCATCATTAATTTTGTGCGTCTTTCGGTAAAACGACGCTCTTTGCAAATAATTGTACTAATCTTCCCATTTGATACAATTAAAAAGATACATTTTGAAATCTATGCCTCTTTGACTGAGTTGCTTTCGACGGACGGGGGGACGGAGCTCCCCCTTTCCCCCCCTCTCGTTTCCACCTTTCTCCGCCGCCGTTTTTGTTGCCGTTACGTCACTCGCAGTCATACATGGGCATTGGGCAACAGCTGGCAACATCATTGAACTATAGGCAAATAAAGAAAATTGGACTTTTTCGATGCCCACAAGAAAACGTCAAACTTTTAAGCAATCTGAAAAAAATGCGCACGTATATGTTTGCGTCCTCCTCCCCTTGTTCCAAAGAAGGCTCCACTGTTGCGGAGCCCTCCCCTCGTCCCTCCAGTGCGGCTGTGGAGGGAAGGGGGGAAGGGGGACCGAGGAGGAGGAGGAGGAGGAGGGGGAGGAGAGCCCTGCGGTGTTTTTTCCCTCTTCCTCCTCTTTCTTGCTGCCTCCCTCCAGGGTCGGAGAAGGGAGACCGTCGGTTGAAAAACAGGAGGTAAAAGACGGAGAAGAGAAACAAGAACACTTTCAAAATCAAATTTATTCAAGAAATGCTATATCCTTTCGATGAGCCCATCTACTTCAAAAAACTTTTGCAGCATATTATATCGACAAAGCGCACACCATTCACGGACCTTCTGCTCTTGTTAGTACCGAAGAAAGGAAGGCGGGCTAGCTTTTTCCTCCTCCTCTTTTCTTTTCACCGGCGGGGAGGCCCCTGAGGATAGGAAGAAGAGGAGGGGACGGGGGGGAGCTTCGCTTGTCACGAAAAGAAAGAGGGGAATATCAGTTACGGGGAAGGGAGAACGGAGGCAGTGATCCACTTCTTTCTTACGCCACTACCTACTTCCTCTCCAGGTTATGGAAGCATATTTCTTTCCCTTCTTTCTCGGGAAATGGACGCATTGTTCTTCTAAGTGACGTCTTTCTCTGGAATCGTCTCGGGAAGATGGAGATTCCAGAGAAATTTGAAAAGTTGGATGCACAAAATCAACCTATCTCAGTTTGGGAGGGCCCACCCTACATGCAAACCCTCCAAAGGCTTCAAGAAAGTAAACATTTATTATCTGATTCAAAAGCATCACAGAATTCCGAGAGAGAGAGAGAGAGCAACTGTTGCGGTTTTTCTCAGTTGACGACTGCCCACTGCGTCGGGACCACCTGGGCCTGCTTTGGGGGCGTCTGCGGGCGGGGGGGAGGTGGGGAGGCCGTGCGGGGGGCCTAAAGGGAAGAGTGGAAAAAACCCAATTTCATTTCAGTTTTCCTGGGCCCTGTTCTGGGGGCGGGGGGGTCGACCATACCACGTGATCCATGCGCTCCTCCACGATCTCGCCCCTGCAAAAGAAGAAGAGTTCAACATTGTTGATAGAAAAAGCAGCTGATAAAATAGTTAACCATTCCACTACTATAATAAAATTGTTTTTTTTGCTCGACACAGTTTAGCGGGCTGGCTCTGGAATTGCCGACTCGAATGCTAGACACTTTGGCCGCAGGCGAACGAACCTCCTGGAGTTGACAATGATCCAGAAGTAGACCCCGGTGGCGACCACTGCCAGGTACGTCAGTGTGAGCAGCAGGGCGAAGGCCGTCCAGTCGTCGCAGTCGGGGAGGAACGGGTAGCAGTCGGGCTCGCGGTCGACGCAGGACTAAAGAGGGTTTCGAACAAAAAAGATGCCTTTAAAAAAAATACTAAATAGAAAAAATCTAGAGGTCCACTCCAGAGCCACAGAATTTTGTGCTGGTATTCGCAAAGTTGCGCTTAGAACACATACAGCACTTGTTTGGTAAACAGATAAAATTTTATTTGGAGTTGTCTTTATATTTTTTGTAGCCTTTGCTCCAAACCTTCTCGCAGGGAGAATTCGTGGCCATGATGTAGAACAGTCCGAATATGAAAAGGACGTAGTAGATGAGGAGCCAGGTCCAAACGCACTGCCAAAGGAGGAGGAGCATGGGCACGCGCTTGGAGGTGCCAACCTGGAAAAAACAAAATATTTGAAATGATTAAGATTTCTTTTAAGAAAAACTAGTTTTTCCTCACCAGCAGAATTAGGTCGAAGAATATGGCGACGAAGCAGAACACGTAGTTGGCGTAGATGACTGGGTAAACGAACTATGAAAAAAGAATACATCACTTGTTAGGGGCAAAATGGAAGTTCAAGCGCGGCGGTGTCAAACGGGAATTCAACAGCGGGGTTCTGCTAATTCCCTGACAAATTTCTCCTTGGCGTGTTTGGTTCTCTTTTTTCGCCATTGTCGGTATACCGGTAGTTGACTTGAAGCAATTTAAGATGCAAAATGTCGATATTTTGATGAAAACAATTGTTGACAATGATACTGTTGCCGTATCTATATTCTTCACCTGCAGCAGGACGATGAATATGAGGACCTGCATGATGATGTCCGCCACGGCCCAGAGCACGACACCGGGGCCGAGGCGGAGCGAGCAGCAGCACCTACGTTTCGAAATAATTTTTAGAGCATTTCAAAAATAGATTTGCCAAACCGACTCACTTTTCAACCTTGCAGAATAGGCTCAACATTTTTGTGTATGTGCTGTAGTCAAATCCTTCTGTTTCAAAAGCGGAACAATAAAAACTGGCCCATGCGAGCCTAGAGACGGATGGGCCCTCGTTATTCGATTTTTCCCTTTTCCCCTTCCAAAAAGGGTCAGTGTGTGGTCAGCCAAACCCCTCCGTTTCCCCCCCGAGACTCATTAATATTATTCTCCTTTTTTGAGCGGCGGCGGACGGGGAAAGCTCTCTCCCCGAACAAACCGTTAACCGCTTTTATTTGGCGGCGCTCGCTGTACAATGGAGGAGGAGAGGCCTCGGTGATACCGTAGTATCGATAAAGTGAGCTAGCATGACCAAACGGGAAGGTCAAAAAAGTTGTCCAGGGGCGGGCAAAACTGTTTAGCAGTCAAAAGAAAAAAAGATGGGCACTATCGAAACCTCTTTGTTGCGTGCTCGGAAAAGTATTTTGGTGACCCATGTCATGCATGGGCCTAAAATGCGTGCCTTTGCGTTAAACACACCCGTTACCCATATTTTAAGCTCCAGAGCCCATGTCTGGTAAGCACTCGGCAACCGTGAACCGAAAGGGAGAAAAAAGTTTTTTAAATCAGCTTTTTCGGGAATTGGTGCGCGGATCGGCATTGTCCCCCGATGCATACATTTGACCCTAGCAAAAGAGATACAGTGCCAAGTTATATCAGAAGTTTAAGAGGAAATTCGATACCTTGAAGCTGTATGGTGTTTGCATGGAAGTAAATTATTACTTCATTTTTTTCTCGTTGGTGTGCGGTGAGAAATATTTAAAATCATGGACTGGGAAGCAGAGTATCTTCTAGACTCCATACATACCAAAACATTTCTCGATGTAGATTAAACTAGCCACATGGTCACATTTCCCCTCCCAATCGATATTTCTGTATTTTGTCCAATATATGTGCATGAGTTCGCGTCGGTCAAACATCGGCACAAAAAAAAATCGCGCTCGTCCGTCCTCGGGCAATTTTCTATCCAGATATGACGCTCGCCCGTTGTATATTGATTTTGCATGGCTTCGTACGTAACCACTGTCCCATTGGCTGCCTGTCACCGCCACGCTTATTGCAGCTTGTGGAATGCCGTCGGGTCGGACCTCTGCCACTGGAAGGGATTGGGGTTCTCCATCAGAGGAATCCTGTCCTCTAGCTCCTCCCTCCGGTCCTGCGCGACGGGAGCAACGGGGCCAAAGTGGTGGCTGCTGCTGTTGCTGCTGCTGCTGTCGTTGACGTCGTTGACGTCGTTGACCCTACGGCTGTTTTTGTCCAGCCTGTTGGTGCTGCTCGTCCTCAGCTCCGTCATCTTGAGCTCCCACTTCTCAAAGTCGATTGTGCTCCTCTCCGGGTGTTTCAGCTTTGCCCTTACGTCAGGGTGCGAGAAAAGTCGGAGGAGGCTCTCAGAGACGCAGATCGAATCACGCAGGACGAAAGCCTTCATCTCATCCGTCATCAGCACCTTTATAAAATGAAGAAAGTAGTTCATGTAGAACCGAAAAAGAAAGAAATATCAAGGCTGGGTTCTAACATAGGTTGCTGCTAATTGACACGGTGAACAAGCTAGTACCTTCTTCAGGAAATATGACTTGACAGACTCTCCCTCGTGCAGGAAGGCCACGAGAGCCTTTGCACACGTGTAGACCTCTTTCAACTTGCCCCCAGCCTCCTCAAGGGACTTGACGTCCAGCACCTGTCCGGGCCTGATCACGCAGTTGCCGGGGCCGGGGCCATAGTTGAGTATCTTCACGGTGATGTCAAAAATGTCCCTAGATTCTGGCGACGACTCCAGGATTTTGAGAAAAGACTCTGGAAGGATCCTGTCCCTCTGGATGACACCATTCAGGTGCTTTGCCCAGCCTGGGGGAGTCCTACAAGGAAGAATAAAATGTTTTGAAGAAATCTTCGGGTTTCAATGGTTACACCAAGCATGAATACATGGAAACTTTCTTGTCTTTGAAAGACAGCAACTTCTCAACTTAATAATATCCAGTAAATTATTACCTATTCAGGAGGCTGCTTATGGCGCAGTGGAAGAGTGGCATGAGTCCACCTGGGCTCTTCACAGGGAAAACCGGAATGAGGTCAATGGTGACGGCTCTCAGTTGTGACAGCGTCCGCATTAGCCCAGCATCCTGGCAGCGAGTGAGGATGAGGCATGGGCCGATTTTGGTGTGGGTCACAGCAGGACGGCACTCAGAGCAGTGGGCTGAAGGGGCAAAGGTGGTGGACCTGCTCAGCTTGGCCGTCTCCTTCCGGCACCCGGCACAGTTGTCCCCTCCCCACTCGTTCACCATGAAGAGGTTTGTCGGCCAGTCCGGAAGGAGATAAGACTCGTTCAGGGCCGCCTTGATCCTCCTCAGGAGGAAGTGAAGAAAGCCAACGTAGTCAAAGGCCTTCTTGACTTCACCACCCTCAGGCGCCGGCATGGTAGCCACGAATCCCTCCCTCAACAGGATGTGGTCCTCCGAGGGGAACAGCAGGTGGAAGCCGTCCTCGGGGTCCAGGTCAAAGGGTTGCTCGTTCAGTCTCTTGAACTTGAGCGTGACATCGATCTCGCTCATGTCATACAGCCTGGTGCCCTCTGCCACGGACCCAATCAGGAAGGCCTCGGGCTGGAGGAGCGACATCAGGCTGTCCAAACGCAGCGCTTGGAGCAGCAGCTGAGTGGCTTTTAACAGGGCGGTGGTGGTCTCACAGTAGTCATGTTTGCTGCAAAAAAAATTGGCTTCACGTTGCTTTTTCAGTCTGGCAAAATACATTATTATGCACCACTAACTTATCACACCCTTCAAAACATCCAAGGGTTAGGTCCATTTTTCGCACGTTCAGCACGCTTCCTTGCGCCAAGGCAGCCCTCTTTATGGCGCAGAGGGGCTCGAGTGGAGCTCTCTTGATTTCTTTTTGTAGTGAAATATAGCTCTCCTCTTGCGGGAGGTTTCCCTGTGCTTTCCCTATAAGGTCGTGCACCCCAACCAGGGGCCTGAACTTTTGCTCGACGCCGTCGTTGAACTGAGGAAACTCTCTGGCAAGCTCTGTTAGTGGGGTACTCAGGGCAGGAGGCAGCTCTTCCAGGAGGCCCTCCTTCAGCAAAAGTTTCTAAAGATAAGAATATTACATGAAAAATACAATGTGGTCATGCAGTTTTTGACGGTGTTCTGGTTGCTTTTAGTACAAAAAAAACATTACTTACGAGAACCTTTCTCGAATCCGTTTCTTGGAGTAGGTCTTCCCAACAAAGCTTCTGGAACAAAAAGGATGCAGAATTGATACCAAAAGCAAAAAAAATCATTTTTGGAGTTTTTTCTATTTCACATTTTTGCTAATTTGACCTACATGACCTGCAAAACTTTTGGTACATTTGGCACGCAAAACATTTTTTGGTTGCTGTGTGAGGTAGGAAGGAAGTAACTTTCATTGTTTTCGGAGTTAAACCTGCCGCATCATATGTCAAGGTACCTACACTGTAGTACCTTAGGATCTTGTCTATTATGTCCCTTCAGCTTTGAGTTTATGACTTTTCTGGTAGTGCTGACAGAACCAGATCTTATGGCAAAAAGTAGCACATCTTCAAAGGATCCACTGATGTCCAAGTCCATGTCTTCAGTCCAGTGGGCAGGGAGCAAACTGCTCAGCATAAGGAGCACCTCTTGAACCTATGACTTTACTTTATACAAAGGATTAACTACGAGAAACCCAAATAGCATGCCTTCTTCTTGGTGTAGAAGGGCTGTAAGGCCACAAGGGCCTCAGTGTTTTGCTTCAAAACAGCCATGGTCAGGGGATCGGTGCCATCTGGGCAGATGCATGCTTGGACATTGACATCCTTGGCATGTGTGTGCAGAGCACGGATGACATTGTCCCTGCCCATGTTGGCTGCCAGCCACAAGGGCCTTGGGACACCCTGGTTGATGGTGTAGGATCCTCCGAGCTTGAGACATGCCTTAACTCCTGCCATGAAGCCGTTTTGGCATGCATAGCAGAAAACCGTGAACCCGTGTTCATCCTGCATGTCTCTCCAACCCTGTCCGCCAATACATGAGCTCAAAAAAGCTTCAATGCAACGGACCATCTCCTCATCACTCTAAAAAGAGGGGAAATGAACTTATTTGTTTCAAAAAATGTTCCTTTTTGTACCCAAGTTGGACATGGTACAGGAGACACATTTCTCATCAGGGTGTACAATGTCTCAGTTGTTATGACAAGATAGTTTCCTAGACTGTTGTAGAGTTGCCAGGCCGTGGCTAGATCCCCCAAAGTCAGGGCTGGAAATTACGCAATTATAATTTTAATGTTTTTCTAGTAGAGCTTTCATCACCTTTTTCATACTGTTCTTGCACTAGCCTGTCATTCGTGTGGCCCAGATACTTGTCCAGTAACTCACGAATCTCTGTTGAGTCGCAAAGATATGCAATATAGTACAAGCCAGTCCTCCCCACCAAATCTTCTCCCAGGTCAGCATTGTGTCTCAAAAGATTTTTCACAGTGTTCTCAAGGCCTGTTATGAAGAAAAGGAAATACTTTTGTATAAAACAGATATACCATATATTTTTATTTTCCAGTGCAGCATTCACCCACCTTTCAAGTGAGGTTCATTGTCTCTGGGGGTGCTGTCATTTGACTGGGACTCTCGCTGCAGGAGCCAGAACTTTTCGCTTGCAAGAAAAAGAGCCGTCTTTCCCTGGCCGTCTGTGAAATTGGGATCAGCGCCGTTCTCCTGATAATTGAATTTTGACGACTGAGGTTGAAATTTTAATAGCAGTCAAACTGTTGTGCCAAATAGGCAACATACCAAAAGTAACTTTGCACACCAGTCGAGCAATCCTTCAGCAGCTGCATTGTGTAGGGGAGTCCACTCATCTGCACACAGAAAGGCATACAATTTGTTTGAGAACTCTTCAAATCTTGTGTGTGTATGCAAGAAACCAAAAGGACAGGATAATATTTCTCGTCAAGGCACAACCCACCTTCCGACCGTTGGTTCAAGTCCGTCCCCTTGGCCTTGAGGTCAAGGATCAAGCTCTCCAACTGCTGCTGCCGCTTACAAACAGTTTTTGCGCCATCCCCTCTTCTGGGCGACATCTAAAGGCATTCACATAAAAAGTAGTCCATTCAAGGAATTGGTCCAACCAAAATGATGTACCATTAGTTTGCCAGCTGCCTCCACAGCCATGTGTACTGCCGAACGCTGCTTCTCCTCCGTGTGTTCTTGCTGCACGTCAATTTTTACTCAATTTGTTAAATTTTGGCTCTGAAGAAAAAAACGTACTCGTTCAATGCGCTGGAGTTTCAGGAGATGGTCCGCCGTCACTTCCATCCAATCGGAAAAGGCTGCAAAAAGTCGCGAGGCGGCAGGGGCATCTTCAAGATCTAGGGCTGCAAAGAACGTAGGGAGCTATCGAAAATAGTCTTTTTTGTGAGTAATTTTATAAGTCACCCTTGAGAAACTCTCTCCGTGCTCTTCCAGAATCAGCCTCGAGCATCCTCTGGACACTGTCCTCGCTTCCCTCCAGAGAGTCAAGATTTAGGAAGTAGATTGCGCTCCTGCCGCTGCTGTCCTCACCGAGGTCCAAGGGTGAGGACGACAGAGCAACGCTGGCCTCCAAGAGGAGGTTGAAGGATCTTCTTTGATCTGCTTAGGCATAGTGGCTTAGAGATTTCCTTGTTTTTCGGTATTGGAAAGTTTGGATTTGCATAAAGTACCAGTAGAAAAGTTTTGTTCCTGCAACTCCTCGCAGAGGACGAAGAGAGGAGTTTTGCCAGACGAATCTCGCACTTGGTGATGGGCCCCTGCCTCCTGAAACGTATTGCTATGAATACTTTCAAAGTAACGAGTGGCCCAGCGAAACCTGACCCCCCAAATGGCGGATCGAAGAAAAACTATGCACTAAAAAATAGGAATTTTTTAAATATTTCACATAAAAAGAAAATATTCTGCACACTTTCAAGCACGTTCACGCAAAATATTGGGCTGATTGGACTCTTTGAGTTTATGCTAGAGATGCTGAAGTAGCAGAAGGGGTTCTTGATGAAGTTGGACCACATCACTTGAAAA
>JAAUYB010081645.1_pt1 | contig 13193 bp, 13 predicted proteins | sample 7278071 | NCBI WGS metagenome assembly JAAUYB01 (sample SAMN14350121, study PRJNA611818) | marine sediment metagenome | isolation source: surface marine sediment (1.8m) | place: French Polynesia: Moorea | collected 2018-08
ACTAAAAATTTGATTATCGGGGTTTTGTGCTACATAACCGATAGATTTTGCCAGGTCACTAACAGATAAAACTTTAGTATCTTTTTGTCCTATTTTAACAGTTCCTGTGGTGGGTTGTAAGAGGTTTAGAAAATGTTTAACTAGGGTGCTTTTTCCTGCTCCATTTTGTCCAATAATCAGACAATATTCTCCCTCATATATCTGTAAAGATACCTGATGTAAAGCTTCTGTTCCATCTTCATAAATATGGGTTAAGTTATCTGTTAATAATAAGAGACTTTCATACTCTCGATAAGGAACTGTTTTCAAGTCAAAGTTAGGGGATATATTAGCTATTTCTTGTGACTTTTCCAAGCTTTTAAAACCTTCTTCTAAAGTGACAGGTATTTTAGGTATATTTATTCCTTTTTTTTGAATATTATAGAAAGTTTTAGCCACTTGAGGGGGGCGAAGATCATGGGTTTCTAATAAGTCAATTTCTGAATAGATTTCGTGAGGTTTTCCTGTAGCAATAACTTCACCTTCAGAGAGTAGAATTAGTCGCTCACTAAATTCTGCCATTTCTTCTGCTGCATGGGAAACCATAACAATAGTTACCCCTAATTCTTCATTTAATTCCTTAACAGTTGAAAACACTTCCATCGAACCAATAGGATCGAGTTGTGATGTGGGTTCATCTAATATTAATAATCTAGGTTGTAAAGCCAAAGCAGCAGCGATCGCTAACCGTTGTTTTTGTCCTCCTGATAACTCTTGAGGGTGTTTATTTTCTGTTCCTTCTAACCTTACTGCTTCTAAAACAGAAGGAATACGAGCCATAATTTCTTCTCGTTCAATACACAAATTTTCGAGGGCAAAAGCGATTTCATTTTCTACTGAAGTCGAAATTAATTGAGTTTCTGGATCTTCAAAAACTGCCCCCACATAACGGGCTAAATTACTGACAGGATGTTTCAGGGTATCTAAACCAGCAAGGGTTACATAACCAAAAAAACGCCCTCCATAAAACTGAGGAACAATACCATTTAAAGTTAAACAAAGAGTGGTTTTTCCTGCTCCCGTTGCTCCAATAATGCCTAAAAATTCTCCTTGATAAATATCTAAAGAGATGTCCCTAAGAACAGGTTTTTGAGAATTAGGATAAAAATAAGAAACTTTATCTAAACCAGCGAGAATGTTCATGTTAATACTAATAAATTGCTGCTTGAGGTTTCATGATACCAATAGCCCGCAGTCCAGAAATTACCCGAACCCCAATAAACGCCCCCACCAAAGAACGAATCAAATTTTCTAAAGGCATAATAGGAATTAAAAAGATCCAAATTTCTTCAGGCCAGTTAAACATTGTGTAAGTAATGACACTTTGACTGAGATGATATACCCCAGAAATTGTCCAACTTCCCAAGAATAATCCTAACCATACCAGACGTAAATTTTGACTATTAATCAACCGTGCAAATAAAGTGCGAGTCGGTAACATAAATAATAATAACCCCGACCAATCAATAAAAGAACCCTTAATAATCACAGGAAGAGAAACCCCATTATTCATTGCACGAGATGTATAGAGAAAAAAAGCAACTACAAAGAAAATGGTCAACCCAAACCACCAATATTTACGCTGTTTCCCAATAACCATACAACCCGCAGCAAAACTGCTAATCATGGCCCCAAAAATGGCCACAGGAGGAATACCTGCTGTATGAGGGGCTAAAAATACTCCCATTAAGGTTCCAATACCACTGGCCATTGCACCCCCAACCGGTCCCAAAATCCATCCTAAGAGGGGAAAAATACCCTGACTTAAGGGAAATATGCCACCGGAACCAATAGTAATCGAAAAGGGGATAAAAGCGAGGACTGTTACCACCGCAGACATTACTACAATATAATCTAACGGGGTTCCGTCTAAGGAAGCACTCCCTAATGATTTTATCTCTCTTTGTTCCCCTGATGGTTCTATCATGAAAATGATTCTTGAATACAAAACTTTGTTTAATTAATTGTAAACTGAGATCTTGCACCATGATTTAAAATCACAAAACCCCGATTTTTAAAGACAGCAAACCAACCATGAGTTGGTTACTATAGCACTACGTGCTAGGTAACTTTCTAACGGGGAACAGTAGATTATAACTGGATTTCAGAGATTGCTTATGTCAAACCCCTTTTTTTGTACTGCTATATTTGGTCAAAAATCTAGGTTTTCAAGCTAGGTGCAAGATCTCAGTTAAATCCAAGTTTCGTCCTCTTCTTCATCAGGGGAACGATCTTGAGACGGTTGATAGGGAGGGGTAATAATACGATAGTTTGCGTCATAAACTTCACCACCAGGGTTGGTTGCTGGGGGCTTTTTTTCCACTTGGGGATCTCGATCTCTATGAGGTTGATCTAGAGGGACAGGATCAGAAGGGGGAGAAGAAGAGACGCGATCGCTTAATTCTCGATAAGTATAGGAGTAAACAGTCCCTTCACGGGAAACTGTTTTAGGTGGTTGTTGAACTTCAAATTCTGATCTTGTTTCTTCAAGGGGAGAAGACTTGCGGGGTATGGTTTTTTCTATGGGAGGTTCTTCAATATCCCATTCATCATCTTCTTCTACTTCTTTAGCCGTATCTTCCCATTCTGGTTTTGGGGGTACTTCCCAGTCTGAACGTTTTTCTTGAGGCCGTTGATAAGGAGTTTCCGGGGGAGCTTGGGGACGAGGACGGGGTTTAGAGGGTTGTTTGGGTGTAAGTTGACGGGGCGATCTCGTTAACAGTTGAATGAAGAGACTGGTTAATATTCCTCCCATAGCAAACAATATTACCCAGACACCTAGGGGAAGTTTTAAGGAAAATAGAGCAGTTTTAGAATCGGTTCCCAATAAATAAAGGGTGATCAGTTGCTGATTTTGTACTAAAAGAATAACTGTCCCGATCAACGTTAACAATAATATAATCAACCGCATATCAATTCCTACTGCTTCACAAAACCTGGGCAATATCAGACAAATATTGCTGTTGCTATTCGGTGCTTTATTCTAGAGAGGTGTAGGTACATAATATATTATGACCCCACTAAAATTCTACCATTTTCCTGACTTGGAGACTTCTGACAAAGGATTATTGACAATGCTCAAAAATTTATCGTAGCCACGATAATGGGATAATATGCGCACCACAGAGAAAGCTACCAACCCTCGTCAACTTGCTTTACAAATTCTCCGAGATATAGAGCGGCGCAATACTTATACCGATATTGCCATAGATCGGGCTTTTCATCAAACAACTCTCAACCCAAGGGATCGCAGTTTATGCACAGAATTAGTGTATGGTATTGTGCGTCATCAACGCACCTTAGACAGTCTCATTGATCAACTGGGAAAAAAAACATCCCAACAACAACCCCCAGACTTACGGCGCATTCTTCATATTGGACTTTACCAACTACGATACCTCAATAATATTCCCCCTTCAGCAGCCGTTAATACCAGTGTCGAACTAACCTCTCAAGTAAATGGTTTGCAACGGCTTTCAGGGGTTGTTAACGGTATTTTACGGCAATATATTCGCGGCAGTGAAGCTAACCATGACTTGTTAATTTTACCCAATGATCCCGTCAAAAAAATAGCTATTTTGTACAGTTTTCCTGATTGGATCATCAAAACTTGGGTACAACAATGGGGAGAAGAAACCACCGAAAAACTATGTCATTGGTTTAACCAAACTCCCAGCATTGATATTCGCATCAACCCCTTAAAAACAACCCTTGAAGACATAGAAACTAAATTCACAGAAGCAGGTATTAATGTTACCCGTTTAGCCAATTTTTCTATGAGCTTAAGATTACAAGGAAAAATAGGCGCAATACAAAGCTTACCAGGGTTTCAACAGGGACATTGGACAGTACAAGACAGTAGCGCGCAACTGGTGAGTTATTTACTTGCACCCCAACCAGGAGAAACCATTATTGACGCTTGCGCTGCTCCTGGGGGAAAAACTACCCATATTGCTGAATTAATGGGAGATCAAGGAACTATTTGGGCTTGCGATCGCACCCCTTCCCGTCTCAAAAAAGTGCAACAAAATGCCCAAAGATTAGAGCTAAAATCCATTAAAATTATCGAAGGAGATAGTCGTCATTTAACACAATTTATGGAAAGTAGCGATCGCGTATTAGTAGACGCTCCTTGTTCGGGTTTAGGAACTCTGCACCGACACCCAGACATTCGTTGGCGACAAACCCCGGAAAAAGTGCAACAATTAGCCATTTTACAACAAGAAATTTTAACGCAAGCAGCCCAATGGGTAAAACCCCAAGGTATCCTAGTTTATGCCACTTGTACCCTCAACCCCTTAGAAAATGAACAGATAATACAACAATTTTTAGCCACTCATTCCCATTGGCACATTGAAACCCCATCTCCTGATTGGCCTTTTACACCTTATGTGACATCATCAGGATGGTTACAAATATTCCCCCATGAACATCATACCGATGGTTTTTTTATGGTGAAGTTAAAGAAAGGTTGATAGAATGCCTATTTATCTCAAACATATTTCATCATAAAGATAGCTATAAAAAATAAATTGGTGATCAAAAATGAATGCTCACAATAAAGATCAACAACTGCTAAAAATTCTTATTGGTGCCGCTTGGATCGATGGCATCATTCAAGCAGAAGAAAGGGACTATTTAAAGCAAATGGCTCAAATTCATGGGTTGTCTGAAGATGCTGAACTCAAGGATCTTTTATCAGAATTAAAACCCGTTCAACCTAGTCAATGTTATCAATGGTTAGAAGAATATTTAGGAGATAATCCCACCACAGATGACTATCAAGAATTATTAGAAACCTTGAGTGCTTTAATTTATAGTGATGGGGATGTTCAAATGCAAGAAGCACAACTTTTGACAAAATTACAACTTCTTGATCCCGCTCAAGATACTTCTAAATCTGTCTTTGATAAAGTCCTTCAAATCATCCAAAAAACCTATCGCAAAGCCATTAATCAAAAGGTTTAATTCTAGGACGGACTTAAGCACTAAAACAGCAAAACCCATTACTATTGATTACTGAGGTTAGGTAGTATTTACAACTTAGCTAAACTTGAATTATTTGGTTAGCAATGTATCAGAAACTTTTTTGATAAACTTCGTGTTGCTTAATTTTGATTAACCAAATAGAGGAGATAAATTGCTAATTGCTTACTTTGATGGGTTTTGTTTAATTTCCAGTGATGGCTATTTTACCCTCTTAGCCTCTAGAATTAGAGAATATTGCTTAATTGTTTATGGATTTAGAGAACAAAGAAAAACCCCAGAAGCATTTGTTTTGATATGGAACAAATAAGATTAGCTGTATTAGAAGATTTAGAACAAATTGTCAACATTTATAATGCTAGTATTCCCAGTCGCATTGCCACAGGAGATTTACAGCAAATTTCCGTAGAAAGTCGTTTAAAATGGTTCAATGAAAGAGATCAGAAACATTACCCTATTTGGGTAATAGAAGACAATAATAAGATTATTGGTTGGATAAGTCTGCAACATTTTTATGGCCGCCCCGCCTATAAAAGTACCGCAGAAATTAGTTTATATATTGCCGAAAATTATCAAGGACAAGGTATTGGCAAAAAACTCTTAAAATATGTCATTGAAGAAAGTCCCAAATTAGGATTAACAAATTTATTAGGGTTTATCTTTGCCCATAATCAACCTAGCTTGAATTTATTTAAAAAATATAACTTTCAACAATGGGGATATTTACCAAAAGTCGCTAAATTAGACAATATTGAAAGAGATTTAGTCATTATGGGACTTACTTTAAATTGGACAAATTATTAACAAATTAATAACAAAAAACGATGACTAAATCACATATTTCTGAACCACAAATACTGAATTCTGACGAACTAGAAAAAGAAGAAGAATCTGATTATTTTGATTACTTTTTTGATGAACCTGGTAGTGAACCAGGGACTTTAAATATAGAACCAGATGCTAAACCTTCTCGCATTGTTTTAATTGATTATGACGCAGATCATGCCATTCGTAAAGTTGATGTAATTCCCAAAGCTTTAACCCCCTACTTAGGAACAAATACCATCTCTTGGATGGATGTTCAAGGACTAGGTAGTGAGCAAATACTTAAACAAGTGGGGGAAATTTTTAAGCTACATCCCCTACTTTTAGAAGATGTGGTCAACGTTCCCCAACGTCCGAAAGTTGAGGATTATAATGAACAATTAATGATGATTGTCCAAATGGTTAAACCCAACGCTAACGAAGAAGGTTTTGAAAGTGAACAAGTGGGGTTTGTCCTAGGAAGTCGATATTTATTGACTTTTCAAGAAGAAGAAATTGAAGATTGTTTTGATATTGTTAGAGAAAGAATTAGAGGAAATCAAGGAAAAGTGAGACAAGGGGGTGCTGATTATTTAATGTACTTATTATTAGATTCAATTATTGATGGTTATTTTCCCGTATTAGAAGATTATGGCGATCGCATTGAAGACCTAGAAGACGCATTAGTCATCAAACCCCAGCGCAGTAATTTAGAAGAAATTTATACCATTCGTCGAGAATTATTAGCCCTACGCCGTGCCATTTGGCCTCTAAGAAATGTGACTAATATTTTAGTGCGTGGGCAAAGCTCCTTAATTTCTGCTGATGTGCAAATTTATTTTCGAGACTGTTATGATCATGTGATTCAAATCTTAGATATCGTCGAAACTTATCGAGAATTAGCCTCTTCCTTAATGGATGTTTATCTCTCCTCCATGAGTAATAGAATGAATGAGGTAATGCAAGTTTTAACGGTGGTGTCAACAATTTTTATTCCCCTAACCTTTATTGCAGGATTATACGGCATGAACTTTGAATATATGCCAGAACTTAAAACCCGTTGGGGTTATTTTATGTGTTTGGGGTTCATGGGAGCGATCGCCGGAGGATTAATCTTTTTCTTTTGGCGAAGGGGTTGGTTTGAACCTTTTGCCCGTCCTAAAAAAGATTAGAATAAAATTAGAAAAGAGTTGGCGAGAGAGTTGCGGGTTTGTCAATTGAACAAAGCCGAGGAAAGTCCGGACTCCCAAAAGATCAGACTTGCTGGATAACGCCCAGTGCGCGTGAGCGTGAGGATAGTGCCACAGAAAAATACCGCCCATGATAACATGGGTAAGGGTGCAAAGGTGTCGGTAAGAGCGCACCAGCAGTATCGTGAGGTACTGGCTCGGTAAACCCCGGTTGGGAGCAAGGTCGGAGGGGCAAAGGTTGGTCTTTTTCCTGTCCCGTTTTAGGTGTACCGCACGAGACATTTGGTAACAAATGTCCTAGATAGATAACTCTCCATTGAACAGAATCCGGCTTACGTCCAACTCTTTTCTCTTTCAACAATCTGCTAATGTGTACTTAAATCAACTCATTTTAAGTACCTTTATGACTCAATCTCCCTCTCTCCCTGTCATCAGCGTCCAGGAACTAGCAGAACGGTTAGCTCAAGACACGACTGAGTTACAATTAATCGATGTTAGAGAACCAGAAGAAGTTGCGATCGCCTATATCGAAGGGTTTGAAGTGCTATCCTTAAGTCAATTTGAACAATGGTCTTCTGACATTGACCAGCGTTTTGATCCTCATAAAGAAACCCTTGTTCTTTGTCACCACGGAATGCGATCGGCGCAAATGTGTCTTTGGTTACTTAACAACGGTTTTACCAATGTTAAAAATATAACGGGAGGCATTGCAGCTTATGCTGCTAGAGTTGATGCTAACATTCCCCAATATTAATGACTAAAAACTGCTTTAATATTAACAACCATTTTATCCAGTCTTAGATTGACCCCTTAGACCATTATGAAAGTTCCCACTTTATTAAATCAACGTCATCAAGATATTTTACGAGCTACTGTACAACATTATATTGCCACAGCCGAACCGGTTGGCTCAAAAACCTTAGTTACAGAATACGATTTTACTGTCAGTTCTGCCACCATTCGTAATACGTTAGGAAAACTAGAAAAAGCCGGTTTTTTATATCAACCCCACACTTCAGCCGGACGGATTCCCTCTGATTTTGGCTATCGTATTTATGTCGATAATTTAATGACTCCTAATGAAAAAAGTGCCAAAAAAATAAAACAGAATTTAAGTCAACAATTTAACCAAAAAACCTATAATTTTGAAACAGCACTACAGCGAGCCACCCAAATTTTAGCTCAGTTAAGCGGTTATATTGCCTTAATTACCTTACCCCAAACCTCTCCTAATCAACTCCGTCATCTTCAACTAATTCCCATCTCATCAAAACAAGCAATGTTACTGGTGGTTACTGATAGTTATCAAACCCAATCAATTGTGGTTGATATTCCTGCTACTTTGGTGAAAGATAATGAAGAAGATAAAGAGTGGTTAGAAGAAGAATTACATATTCTTTCCAACTTTTTAAACAGTCAATTAAAAGGTAAATCCTTATTAGAATTAAACCAGTTGGATTGGCAAAAAATTGATCAAGATTTCATCAACTATGCCGATTTTCTCAAAAGTTTACTGAAACAATTAAAAACTTATTTAAAGTCCTCTGTTGCGACTCAAATGATGATTCATGGCGTATCAGAAGTTTTACTTCAACCTGAATTTTCCCAGTTACAACAGGTGCAAATGTTACTCCACTTACTAGAAAAAGAACAAGATAAACTCTTACCTTTAATTCTAGATATCTCTGAATCTGAACTAACAAATCGGCGTGTTACCCTCAAAATTGGCACAGAAAACCCTTTAGAATCTATGCGCCCTTGTAGCCTAATTTCTGCTACTTATTGTCAAGGGAATATTCCTGTCGGGAGTGTGGGATTAATCGGTCCAACCCGAATGTTATACGAGAATACAATCCCTTTAGTTGAATCAACAGCCGACTATTTATCAGAAACCTTAGCTGCCATCAATTGATAATAAAATGACACAATATTGTTAGCTTGTCACGGTTTCCCTGATGGTGTTATATTAAATTACCCACGAGTAGAGATCGAGGTTAACCCTTGCAAAAGTTACTAAATATTGCCAAAATTATCGATACCATCAATGAATGGATAGGAAGGTTAACTTATTGGTTAGTTCTCCTCATGATTTTTGTAGGGGTTTGGAATGTAGTTGGACGAGATTTAGGTCTATTGATTGGTCAAAAACTAACCCCTAATGGCTTAATTGAAGTGCAATGGTATTTGTTTGATCTTGTCTTTCTTTTAGGGGCTGCCTATACCCTGAAACATGATGACCATGTTAGAGTTGATCTATTTTATAAAGATTGGTCACCAAAGCGAAAAGCCTTAGCTAATTTTATCGGCGTTTTTATCTTTTTAATTCCCTTTTGTTTAATGATCATTTATTATTCTTGGGGTAATGTTATTAATTCTTGGAAGATTTTAGAAATGTCTCCTGACCCCGGCGGACTTCCCCGCTATCCCATTAAATCCATGATTATTGTTAGTTATATTTTACTCATTTTTCAAGGAGTAGCTGAAGCCATTAAAAATTGGGCTATATTTACCGATCAAATCACAGCCCAGGAGGAAGATCATGATCCTAGCATATGATTGGTTAGGCCCGTTAATGTTTCTCATAGCATTAATTTTATTATCTTTTGGTTATCCGGTTGCCTTTTCTTTGGGTGGGGTTTCTATTATTTTCGCCCTGATTGGTGTTATTTTAGGAGCATTTGATCCCGTTTTTTTAAGTGCGTTACCCAGTCGAATTTTTGGCATTATGGGGAATTATACCCTTCTAGCTATTCCCTATTTTATCTTTTTAGGATCGATGCTGGAAAAGACAGGAATTGCCGAAAAATTACTACTAACAATGGGAATCTTATTCGGTAGATTACGCGGTGGCCTTGCGTTAGCAGTGGTTATTGTCGGTGCATTACTCGCAGCAACTACCGGAGTCGTGGCCGCAACAGTGGTGGCTATGGGTTTAATTTCTTTACCGATTATGTTGCGTTATGGTTATAACAAAGAGTTAGCATCAGGGGCAATTGTTGCTTCAGGAACTTTAGGTCAATTAATCCCTCCCAGTATTGTTTTGGTGGTATTAGCCGATCAATTAGGAATTCCTGTGGGTAGTTTATTTATTGGGTCTATTATTCCAGGGTTAATGATGTCCAGTGCCTTCGCTCTTCATGTTATTATTGTTTCTTTCATTCGTCCAGATGTTGCTCCAGCTTTGCCTCCCGAAGAGCGAAATATTAGTAAGAAAGCATTAATAAAACAAGTCTGTCAAGCCATGCTTCCCCCATTATTACTGATTTTATTGGTATTAGGAAGTATCTTTTTTGGCATTGCCACCCCTACCGAAGCTGGTGCCGTGGGTGCATTAGGGACGATTGTTTTAGCAGGATTTAATAAGGAATTAAATTGGGTAACCCTGAAACAAGTTTGTGATGCAACGTTACGCATTAGTACCATGGTGATTTTTATTCTCTTTGGTTCAACCGCTTTTAGTTTAGTGTTTCGAGGGGTTAATGGGGATCATTTCATGTTAGAAATTTTAACCACCTTACCCGGCGGAAAATATGGGTTTTTAGCCGTAAGTATGATAACCGTATTTATTTTAGGGTTTTTTATTGACTTCTTTGAAATTGCGTTTATTGTGGTTCCGATTTTTAAACCGGTGGCAGAAACCTTGGGGGTAGATTTGATGTGGTATGGCGTTATTTTAGCTGCTAACTTACAAACATCCTTTTTAACCCCTCCCTTCGGCTTTGCTTTATTTTATCTTAGGGGAGTGGCACCACCAGAGTTAAAAACAGAAGAAATTTATCGCGGGGCTATTCCGTTTATCTTGCTACAACTGTTAGTCTTAATGTTAATCATTATTTTTCCGTCTCTGGTTAGTTTCTTACCCTCTTTGAGTACCGCTAGGGGCTAAACAAACTCAAAAGGATTCATCTAACTCTCGTCTCCCTTCTAAGGCCCGTGCTAAGGTGACCTCATCAGCATATTCTAAATCCCCACCCATGGGTAAACCAAAAGCAATACGAGTCACCTTAGTAAAAGGTTTCAGGAGTTGACCGATATATAACGTCGTGGTTTCCCCTTCCACGGTGGGACTAATAGCTAAAATAACCTCTTTGACTCCCTCTTGCGTCACCCGTCTGACTAACGGTTGAATATAGAGTTGTTCGGGGCCGATACCATCCATGGGAGACATCACCCCCCCTAAAACATGGTATTTACCCCGATATTCTCGGGTTTTTTCCAAAGCAATCACATCACGGGAGTCTGCCACCACACAAATGGTTTGACCATCACGGTTAGGGTTGCGACAAATATCACAGATAGGTTGTTCAGAAAAATGAAAGCAAACCTTACATAACCCCACTCGTTTCTTCGCATCAATTAAAGCTTTCGCCAGGGCTTGAACTTCATTTTCAGGACGGTTGAGGATATGTAAAGCGAGGCGTTGGGCCGTTTTCGGTCCAACCCCAGGTAAACGTTGTAACTGTTCAATTAAGCGGGCTAACGGAGGGGTATAAATAGGGCGTATCTCCAAATTTAATTAGACAATTTATTATATAAGTTAGGGAACCATGATGATTGAAAACAACCGTGATAATCAGCCCTATTCATCAGACTTTGGCTTCTGAATCGTCGGTTTTTTGGGTTTATCAAATTTTCTCATCGGTTTTCTCTCTCCTCTTGGGGGTGGGTTTCCGTCGGAGGTGGCTTTGACTGGTTTTTTATAGCGGGGAATTGATTGAGTGGGGGGTTCTAAATCTTTATCCCATCCCCAACAGTTACGAGATGGAATAAACTTAAAATTGCCTTGAACAAACCAACGGCGAGGTAAATCTTCCTTAGCTATTTTGGGGTTAAAACGGAAAGGTTTGGCCTCATCGTCTCGCCTCATCAACACAGGAAGATGGGACGCTTTAAATTTCCCCTTCGGATCATTGGCATTTTGATTACGATAAACAGAAATCACTGGCGTTCTCACTTGGGGAACAAATTGCCAAACCCCTCTGAATTTAAACATCCCCGGGTCTTCTTCCCAAGGGTTTTCCTCTTCCCAAGCAGCCACTTGAAAATAAATTTGAGGATCTTTGCGAGGAATCATCAAACATTTGGGATACACCCGCAAAAATAAAGTTTGGTCGGGGTTAGCAGCCATTTGCTTCAGCCAAGCTTGATAGCGGTAACCAGCAATAAAGAGTTTATAGCGTTTTCCCCCTAAACGGATAAAAAAGTTACCCTCTTCATCTTGTTCCGGTTTCCCTTTGAGGGTGCCGATCGCTTGAAACAGAAGAGGATTTTCCTCAACTTCAGCCTTAGGGGTTGAAGTTTCTTCGGATTTAGCGGGTTGAGAGACCTCAGTAGTGAGTTCTTCAGGGACAGACATTTTAGCGTTTCCCAATAGTTTTTGGTGGTTAATCTAACAAAATTTATCTCGATCATAAACCCCTAGATACCATAAGTCTAGGGGTGTTATAATCAGAGCTTTGACCATAGTAACTATCTAGAAATGCAAAAAGAGTACTCCCGTTATATTTCTCCCGAAAAAAAGACTCATAGAAATTAACGGGAGATGACTCGCGCGTTCCCAAGGCGAGGGAACCTCGCCGGGGTCACTCGTCTTTTTGCCAACAAATAAACCGACTAACGGGAGACGACTTACAGGGTTTGACAGATTGTGTAGATTAAGTTAGCATGCGGAGGGTATTAACAGTGGTCAAATTAATGCTCACCTTGACTTACGAATTTAAGCTAATTCCAGATAAGCAGCAAACGGAGGTAATTGAACACACCTTAGATGTTTGCCGTTCCGTCTGGAATTATGCTTTGAGAGAGCGTAAGGATTGGTCAAACTCTAGAAAATCACCTGTAAATGCTTGTTCATTAATTCAGGAATATATCATCTCTCCTGATGTCCTTTATCCTAATTATCACAATCAAGCTAAATCATTAACAAAAGCCAAGAAAACTAACGAAATTCTTAAATCGGTGAATGCTCAAGTTCTACAACAAGTTTTAAGGACTTTAGATAGGTCTTTTGCTGATATGCAATCTAAAAAGTTAGGCTTTCCTCGCTTTAAAAATAAGTATAGGATGCGCTCTGCAGTAATGCCTAGTCAAGAATCTGTGAAGCAGGAAATCTTGAATGTGAATTTAAGAATCCCCCGTTATAGCGACGTAGGAGCTTAACGGCGGGAGTGTGTC
>JAAUYB010224004.1_pt1 | contig 13188 bp, 12 predicted proteins | sample 7278071 | NCBI WGS metagenome assembly JAAUYB01 (sample SAMN14350121, study PRJNA611818) | marine sediment metagenome | isolation source: surface marine sediment (1.8m) | place: French Polynesia: Moorea | collected 2018-08
CCCAAATATCTGCGCAAAAAGGGGCTCGGCGATTTGATCATGTCCTGATAAGCCAAGGGCGGAATCCCGGCTCCCGCCGGGGGCTTGCGGCGTAATTGGGAATTTGGAAGCCCCTAAAAAATGTCGTCCAACTGCGTGCGCGCGTTGTGGTACCCCTCGTCGATCAGTTGACGGGCCTGGCGGGGGGAGAAGTTGAGCAGCGATCGAAACCCGAGCATCCGGGACGGGCCCACCGTTCTGATGGTCGGGCCCGTCGCGCCGCTCGCCGCCACGCTCCCGTTGTACGCCAAGGGCGGGTAGGCGAGGGGGTTTCCCGCTGCCGGCCACGCGCCGCTTGCCAGGGCGGTCTGGCAGGAGCCGATCAGCAAGTGCTCGAAGGCAAGCTCGATGGCATTCTTCACCAATCCCGGGAACGCTGTGGGCGCATTGCCCACCGGTGACAGCAACACGACGATAATCTCGTCCACCCCCCTGTTCAGGGCCGGAAACAGGGGGGAATTGGCCATGACCCCCCCATCCCAGTATGGTTCCCCGTCGATATATTGCCAGGGGAAAAGGATGGGCATCGCGCTGGAGGCCATCACATGATCGACTTCGATCACGTTTTGATTGAAAAGATGCAGGCGTGAGGTCAACAGGTTGACGGCGGTGATGATCACATCCATGCGGCTTTTGCGGAGGGCCGCGATATCAAGGTGTCGGGTCACCATCTTGCGCATGGGGCCGGTGTCCATGACCGGCTTCAGCGGTCGACCCAAAAGAAGGTTGACCAGAAATCGCAGCATCCGGAATCGATAAATCATGGGACGGTGATAGGTCGTCCAGATCGCGAAGAGCCGGTCGAGGGGCATGCCGGAGGCGATGGCCACGGCATTGATGGCCCCCACGGATGTGCCGCAGACCAGGTCGGGTGTCCAGTTTCGCTCTTGGAGATATTTCCAGACCCCGATTTGAAAGGCCCCCCGGGCGCCTCCCCCGGATAGGATCAACGCTCTTTTCATGTGGGCACCTGCGCTTGGCCGTACCAGATTTCATCATGCCAGGCCGTCTCGCGCTGCTCGATCGTCTCCACAAAAAAATCGATTTTTTTGATGACCCGGAATCCGTCGTAGCCCTCATAGATAAAGTCGATAATCTTCCCCATGCCGACAAGGTGCGCCGCGGATCGAACGGTTTTTAGCGAGAGGGCCACAATCCATTTCTTGCTCAACCTATGAAAAGCCCGCGTTACGGCCGTACTGAGCTTGATTTGGTATATCCGCTGATCATAATTGTCGAGGCTTCGGTAGATCTCCCGGTATTGATCCATGTCCATATCTTCACCAACACCGCTTGCCATCATCTGCTCGACCATACGATCGTCAAGCGTGTCAGAAAGTTCGTGCAATTCGATGACCTGGGTGACGGCCGTGACCATGCCTTCATAAACTTTACCCTTGAGCAGCCGGTGAAGTTTTTTAATGCTGGTGTCCCGGAAGGAGAAATCCTCGGGGGCATACAATTTGTTGAAAAAAAAGGACCCGATTTTGGCATATTCCGGATCGCTTTTTAGATCCTCATAGGTGTCGTTCAGCCGTGCCGACTGAAAGGCCTGGAGGCAGCGCTTAAGGTGTTCAAATTCAGGGTCATTGGTCCGACCTGTCATCTAGCTACTCCTTGTTCAATATATGTTGCGCGGACCCTATCCTAGGAAATGGGTCCGAGCCATAAAAATAACGCGACGCGTTATAAATTGACCTGCCAACCGATGTCAAGTCTATTCTGCTGGCGATTCAAAGACCTCCCCGCCGGCAGCCGTGAACGTAACGGATGAGGGCTCCTGCAGGGGCCGCGCCGATATCGGAGTTTTTACGTAACCGTCTTATAGGGGGACGCCATGACGACGAAAAGGGAGCGGGAGTGGTTTCGCAGATTCTATGACGGCACCCTGCTGGTCAAAGGCTGGCAAGCCCGGATGGACGATTTGCTCAATGCCGTTCCGGATTATGAAAAAGAATCATCTTGAAACCGGCGACGACGATGTCGTCGCGAAGCGGCGCGTCGTCAGGCGGCCGCGGGAATTTCCCACGCGCGAGCACGCTGCCTTGGGCCGTAGGATGCTTTGGATGGTTGGGCGCCCTTCAGCTCTTTTTCTTTGCGGGCGCTCGCTTTTTTGGATTTTTCTTAGCAATTTTTTTGGGTGCTTTTTCCAGTTTCGCGACCCGTGCCGCAAGGGCGTCGATTCGGTCCGCCAGCTCGTTGACCCTGTCTTTGGTGGGTAGATTCATGACGTCCAGGGCGTCGCTGATCCGTTTATCGATGCTGTCGCTGATCCATCCTTTCAGAAAATCCGTATAGCCGACGATCTCATTTTTCAGCTTGCTGCCTTCGGATCGGGAAAGTTCCTTGTCCTTGACCAGCCTGTTGATCAGCTTGTCGACTTCGTCCTCCGCCAGGGTGAAGGCACTTTGCCACAAAGACGTATATTTTTTGGCATAATCGCCCAAGGTGCCCCCCCCCTTGCGCAGAAGCTGCATCAACACACTGGATGAAATCCCCCTTTGTTTGTCCTTTTTCTCCCTGCCGATCAGCTGGGAAACGATGGAAGCGGTCAAATCCTCTCCGGTGTTGTTGTCGACGATCGAAACCTCTTCGCCCGATTTGATCAGTTCGGAGAGCTGATCCATGGTGATGTACCGCTTGTCGGTCCGGTCGTACATTTTACGGTTAGCGTATTTTTTAATTTTGTGCATCGGATCCTCCCGCTGTTGTTGGCAACCGCCCCATCGGTCCACCGCTTGACCCGGTCATTACCAAAGGACCATGTGGCTTCTGTTAAACCGCGCTAAAAGGATAAAAAAATGCATCGGTTGATCGGCCTTCACCCGGATACGATTTCAGACAGGTCTGAAGGGTAGTGGATATTTTGCAATATTTCAAGGATTTGTCAATTTCATTGCCGCCGGGCGAGCCGGCAATTCAAAAAAAACAGTGATCAAGAAAAAACACTTGACAAATATAACGCACTGCATCATATTCTGCCCATAACGCAATGCGTCATTTGCGGCAGCCGGCGCACAAGCGGCGGACAGAAGCCCAAACGAATTGATAACAACAGAACCCAAAGGAGGCCCCAGATGGCTCAGACGAAAACCAAGAAGCAACCCAAGAAAAAGGCCGCATCCCGCTTTTATGTGGTCAGGACGATCCAGGATGTTCGCAAAAACGTAACCGATCGGGTGGAAAATTACCATCAGGAATTTATCAAAGATCCCCTTGAGAGCGGCAAGGAGTTGGTCGAAAGTTTTAAAGACGATCCCCGTCAAACGCTGAACGACCTCGTCGAGGACAGTGTGAAATTGGCCGGCGATCTGAAAACGGACGCCACCAAGAAGGTCAACGGGATTGTGGCCGACGGCCGGAAGCTTTATCAAAAAACCAGGAAAAATCCTCGCAAAGCCTTCATCGGCCTGGTGGATGACGGCCGAGAATTTGCCGAAGACATGCTTGCCGACGGGAAATCGATCATGAAGGGGATCGAAAAGGACGCCCGCGTTGCATTGGACGAGGTTGTCGATCGCGGGAAAAAAGCCCTGGAAAATCTGCCCGTTAAAAAGAAGGTTCAGAAGAAGATTGAAAAACATATTAAATCCGTGCCGCTGCAGTTCAATCTACCCACCAAGAAAGATATGGATCTGCTGATGGACAGGCTCGAGCGTCTGAACACCAAGGTCGACACGCTGAGCAAAGAGTATGCGGCTTAACCGCTGTGCGGCCTCCTTTTGTGCGGGGCACGCCGAGCGCGCGTCGAATCGGAAGGGCGGTTTGAAAATACTGACCCGCCGATGCAATTAGATATGTAACGAATCGATACCTCCGCGCCACCCGGAAGGTGTTCGCGGGGCAACCCAGCCTGGCTCTACCGGCGATAGGGCCGGGTCGTTTATAAGCGATAAGGAGAATTTCATGCGCACATTAAAAAAATACGCCAACGGCCGATTTTATGACACCGATAACAAGCAGTACGTCACCAAAGATGAACTGGCCCGCCTGATTAACGCCAAAGAAAAGATCAAGGTCGTTCTTGCCAAAACCGGCAAAGATATTACCAAGTCGGTCGTTGCATCGCTGCCGGTCTCGAAAAAAGCAGACGTCAAAGGTGAAAATCGGCCGCTGATGAACATCGCGTCGATCGAAACACGGGTTGACGGTCACCGCAAGTGGATCACCAAGCAGATCGACAAAAATATGGACGCGATCCTGGAGATGATGAACTTTCCCAATAAACAGCAGGTTGCAAAGCTCAACGCCGATGTGCGCAAGCTTGCCAAAAAGGTTGAAGATCTGCAAAAGCGGCATGCCCAAAGCCATAAGCGAATGAAGCAGGAACATAAAAAGGAATTGGAAAGCCTGGCCCGGCAGTATGATAAGCGTATGCGCAAGGCGAATACGGCCTCTGCAGTTCCAAACGCCTGATTTTTACCGGTTAGAGGCTCCCGGCAGCACCTCTGATGACGGTCTGAAATGGCCGGTCGGCCCCTTGGTGCGGGGAGCCTTTTCATCCAATGCCTACCCTTGGCGACGGATCCTGCCCCGATCGTGGGTTGGTGGACGAAAAGGATTGGCGGTCCGTTGCCCATTCCCGGATTGATCACCTTCCGTTCAGGTTCCCCCACAGGCGCCGCCAAGCCTAGCGTGGAGTGATCGCCATGTAACGGGATTCAAATGCTCCCCCCGCGTTCATCCAATCCGGGGTTGCATTTTGTTCAACATATTATATTATTTACAAGTTTCGTGACGAACCGTAACCGTTCGCGAAGAATTGCACCCCACCCGATATCTTGCCGTGCGGAATGGAAAAAATGAATACCGCCATCTCAGGAAAGTATCATGTGAACGACGATTGCATTGGCTGCGCCATCTGCTCAGAGATTGCACCGGAAAATTTCCGATTCAATCATGAACAAGGGTGTGACTACGTCTGCAAACAACCCGACACGGCAAAAGAAGAGCGTCTTTGTGACGAGGCGATGGATACCTGCCCGGTAAATGCCATTGAGGTTGCGGGTGAAAGATTGAAATGATAGCGCAGGCATCGCAGGAGGCCGCCGTGAAGCAAGTGATCAGTATCAGTCTGGGATCGAGCGCGAACGATTATCAATTCGAGACCGAGTTCCTGGGTCAGGACTTCGTCATCAAACGGTTCGGCACCGACGGCGATATGGAAAAAGCGGCCGGGCTGCTTTTAAAATGGGATAAGGATGCTGATGCCATCGGCCTGGGCAATGTCAAGTTCCCCTACGCTTTTGGCCCACGCTATCTTACCAAAAAGCACCATCACAAACTGAGCGAACTGGGTGCCCAGATCCAGACCCCGGTGACCATCGGAAGCGCCCTGCGCGAGGTCTCGTTCGAATGGGCGCTTCGCTATATCGAATACAAATTCGGCAACTATTTTGACAATGCCCGGGTGCTGTTTCTCTCCGGTATGAGCAACTATCGCATCGCCAAGGTGATGTCCGAATTCACGGAAAATCTGTCGTTTGCCGATCCGGTTATCGAAAACGGTATCCCCAAATTTGTTAATTCACTGAAAGATCTCGAATCCTATGCGCACGGGGCCCACGAAGTGCTGCAGTGGGTGCCGAGCAAACGGTTGACCAACTCGGTTGTGCCGCTCAAGGTCTGGAACGATTATATTCTGCGCAAGGCCATGCAAAAGGCGGACATCATCGTTGTGCCCAACTACCATTTCGACGCCTATCTTGAAAATGCCACCCTGGAGGAACTGGGTGGTAAGACGATCATTACATCGACGGTCTATGACGAGCGCGTGGCCTTTCTCAAGGAGCGCGGGGTTGACGTCATCATCGATGCCACACCGAAAATTCTGCAACGGGTCGTTGCGCCGAACGTTCTCGCCGCAATGATTATCGCCGCGCTCGACAAAAAACGCGATCAGATCCAACCCGATGATTTGCTTGAAATCATCAGCGAGCAGAAAATGGACCCGCGGGTTGTTTATCCCTCCGGCAGCCCCAAACGGGTCAACCGTTTTGCCTTTGTTATTCATCCCCTGTCCCAAGAGTTTCTGAAAAAGGACAAAGCGGTCGATATCCTGTCAAGCTTTACGCCCCCAGCGTTTCTGGATGCCGTTGAAAAGGTGATCGCCTACGCACCGCCATGGGTTTACTCGCGGGTGACCGGCATCAAGTCGCCGACCGGCGCCGAAGCCGAGGGATGGCTCATTACCGTGGGCGGGACACCCAAACAAATGCTGGCCCACAGCCCGGAGTTCACCTACTCCCGCCTGCTTCAGGCCGCCCGGATGGCCAAACGCATGGGGGCGCAGATAATGGGGCTGGGCGCCTTTACCAAGGTTGTCGGCGACGCCGGTGTGACGGTGGCCAAAAAGGCGGATATTCCGATTACGACGGGCAACAGCTACAGCGCTTCCGGCGCCCTGTGGGCGGCGGCCGACGCGGTACGGCGCATGGGGCTTATCGAAATCAAAAAAGGGGAGCGCATCAAGGCCAAAACCATGGTGCTGGGGGCCACCGGTGCCATCGGCTCCGTCTGCTGCCGCCTGTTGGCCAAGGCCTTCAATGAAATCGTCATGGGGGGCCGCAATATGGCCAAATTGCTGGCCCTCAAAGAGGCCATTCTTGAAGAAGATCCACAGGTAAAAATCAAGGTGACCACCCGGCCCGACAGGTTCCTGGCAAACATGGACATCATCGTCACCGCCACCTCGGGGGCCGGTAAAAAAATTCTCGATATCACGAAGGTCAAACCGGGGTGTGTCATCACGGATGTCGCCCGCCCCCTGGATCTTTCTCCGGAAGACGTGGCCAAACGACCGGACGTGTTGGTGATCGAATCGGGAGAGATCGAACTGCCGGGCAACCCGGAGATGAAAAATATCGGCCTGCCCCACAAAGTGGCTTATGCCTGTCTGGCCGAAACCATCGTGCTGGCCTTGGAAGGCCGCTTTGAGGTGTTTACCATCGGCCGGGATATCGAGTGGGAAAAAGTGAAAGAGATCTACCAGCTCGGCATCAAGCACGGCATGAAGCTGGCCGCCATTTCCGGGGTTAACGGTGTCTTTGCCGACGAAGATATTGCCAGGGTGAAGCAGCTTGCCCTGGAAGCCCGTAAGGCGAACGCGGCCAAGCAATAGAGGATCGCCATCGTCGGAAACCGAACAGTGGAACGCTAAAGGAACGATCATCGTGAAACAGATCATCCAGATCAGCTTGGACGCCAGCCGGGATAACTTTAATTTCAAAACCGAGTTTGGCGGCCAAAAATTTCATGTGCGACGTTTCGGAACGGATGGTGACCTGGACGAGGCCTCGGACTTGCTGCTCGGCTGGAATAAAAAAGCCGATGCCATCGGCCTGGGCGGCGTCAAGTTCGCCTATACCGGCAAACCAAGGGTCAAGCTGAACAAGGACATCCGAAAGCTGCTCAATCTGGCGGCTCAACTGCATACACCCGTGACCACGGGGGATACCCTGCGTTCGGTTGCCCACGAGTGGTCCCTGCGCAATATTCACTTCCAATTAGGAAACAATTATTTCACCAATGCAAGGGTATTTTTCTTCTCGGGTGTCGTGAGCCATTCGATCGCCAGGGTCATGGCCGAATACACGAACAACCTGGTCTTTGCCGATTTGCTCCTGGAAAACAGCGCCCCCAAATTCATTCACACCATCAAGGACCTGGAATTGTACGCCGGCTATATCCGCGATGCCATGCGATGGATCGCCTGCAAACGATTGATTGCCGACGCCGGACCGGTTCGTTCAATTGCCGACAACCTGATGCGCAAAGCCGTGCGGGAAGCGCACATTCTGGTCGTCCCCCATTACCATTTCCACGCGTATCTGGATCACTACACCTTCGAGGAATTAGAAAAAAAAATTGTGATCAGTTCAACGGTCTACGACGATCGCGTCGTGTACTTGAAGGAAAGGGGTGTTGACGTCATCATCGACACCACGCCTAAAATATTGGAACAAGTGGTGGGGGTCAGTGTGCTCGAAGCGTTGCTGTTCGCCACCCTGAACATTGATCAGGACCAGGGCAGCGAAGACGATCTGCTTGAAATTATCAGCGACTTGAAGATGCCGCCCCGCATTGTTTATCCCTCCGGTAAACCGCGGCGCGTCAAGCGGTTCGCTTTCGTCGTCCACCCCCCCAGCCAGGAATTTTTAAAAAGGCTCAAGCCCATCGAAGTCGTTTCCGATATCGCGCCGGGCATGATGAATACGGTCGAAAAGGTGATGGCCTACAGTCCGCCCTTTGTGTACTCGAAGGTATCCGGCATCGTCTCCAAAACCGGCGTGGAAGCGGAAGGCTGGCTCATCGCGCTTGGTGAAACACCGGAGCAGATGCAGGCCCATCCGCCTGGATTCACGACCAAACGTATTTTGGAAGCCGCCAAAATGGCCCAAAAGCTGGGTGCCCAGGTCATGGGGCTCGGCTTGCTTCCCAAAGCGATGGCGGACACCGGCCGGGAAGTCGCCGACCATGCGGTGCTGCCGATCACAACCGGCAACAGTTACACGGCATCGGCAACCCTGTGGGCGGTTGCCGAGGTGGTTCGGCAAATGGGACTGTGCCAACAGACCCGCGGAAAATTACTGCACGCCAAAGCCATGGTGATCGGCGCAACAGGCGGTGTGGGCCGAATCTGTTCACACCTGCTGGCCACCGCCTTTAAAGAAGTCTTTTTGGTGGGACGGAATATCGCCAAACTGCTGACCCTCCAGGAGTCGATCCACAAAATGGCGCCCAAAGTAAAGCTGCAGGTTTCAACCCGTGCGGATCGGTATCTGGATAAAATGGACGTGGTGGTGGCCGCCAGTACCGGTGCCCGGCATGTGCTCGATATCATGCAGGTTAAACCGGGTTGTGTGATCGCCGACATCACGCTGCCAATGATATTTTCCAAAGAGGACACGGCCAAGCGGCCGGATGTCGTGGTCATCCGGAGCGGGGAAATCCGGCTGCCGGGAGAAAACGTGGAAATGGCGGATATCGGCCTTCCGGCCAACGTCGCCTACGCGGGTTTGGCGGAAACCATTATTCTGGCCCTGGAGGGGCAGTTTGACGTTTTCAACACGGGAGGCCCTCCGCAGTGGGACGAGGTTCGAGAGATCTACCGGCTGGGCTTGAAACATGGGATGGAGCTGGCTGCCGTTTCGGGTGTGGAGGGTGTTTTCAGCGATCAAGACCTGCAAAGGGTAAGGGATCTAGCGTTAAAGGAGTTGAACAAAGGATGATCGTTAAAAAGCTGCGGGATCTCGGCGGCACGGCGCTGCGCTTGGCGGTGAACGATGTGCCGGCGCGCCTCATCAACGGCAGTTATAATGCGTACAGTCGGATATACCGCGGGCAAATCAGCCTGGGTCTTCCGGTGTCCAAGGAGTTAATCGTCACCCAGGCGCAAATCAGGCACGAGGCCATCGGCAAACTGGCGCTGGCGCTCTATCATATATTTCTGCACACGACCAAGGCGCAGATTTCCCGAGACGATATCAAGCTGGTGATTATCGACGAACTGGGCAATAAGCGTTTCCGGTTGACTGAAAAAGTGATCCTCCTCTCCGAATCGGACTTGACCTATCTTTGTGTCGAACGGTTCGGCATTCCCCGAAAACATCTGCGCACGATTTTAGAAATGGCGCGGCGGCGCCGGATTTTGAAAGAGGCCCTGCCGGTGGATCCGGTCCCCATCTACTTTCAAAGCGATATCGAAGAGAAAGAACAAAACGGCCGCGGTGATTATGAAATCGTTTATTACCGGGACTTTACCGATCAAGGCAAGGAGATCGCCTTCCGCCGCGTCGTAAGCATGGAAGCGGTTACCGCCGGTGACAGTCAGCCGGCGGTGGTGCTAATCCCCGGCTTTGCCAACAATAGCAACTGCTTCAACATCAGCAATCGCTATTCGACGGCCAAGGACATGGCGGACAGGGGATTCTGGGTTTATCTTTTCGACCCCCGTGGCGTCGGCGTCAACAAGGGGCGCTTTGATCCCCTCTACACGGTTGACGCCATGGGCGATTCCGACCTGCCGACGGTCACCCGCTGCATCTATTCGCGCAGTTGCGGTAAACCCGTCATTCTAGCCGGCCACAGCCTGGGAGGCCTCGTGGCGGAGAACATGGTGATCAACTGGTCGTTACGCCGTCATTTCGATGAAATCGATATGCTCGAAGCGGAACAGAAAGTCATTCTCGGTGAGGTTTTACCGGAACGTGAAGAGGCCGAAGAGAATTTGAAAATGGTTCGCGGCGTCATATCACTGGCCTCACCGAAAGTATTTCAGAAGAAATCGCACATCCTCTTTCCCACGGCCCTCTGGCTGAATCACCTGTCCCGCATATTTCAGTTCCGGCACGTGCCGATGGAACAAATTTCGAAAGCGATCACCGAGGTCCCGGGCTTCAGACAGTTGACCCGATTCATTTTGAATCACAATGTCGGGGATCTGAATTTTTTTATCTCTCCGGAAAATCATAAAGAAGACAAACAGTTTGTCGAACGTTATCTGAAAGTCGCCATGGAATCGGTCCCCCTGGGCCTCGGCTTTCAATGCCTGAAAGCGATTTACAACGGCAACGGATTTAAGCGGATGGACGGCAGCCGGCTGAATTACGCCACCGCCGTCAGGTGGTTTCCGGACGAGATTCCCGTCTTCCACTTCTGGGGCACCCGGGACAGTTTAGCGTCACCCAGGATCAGCCATCATCACAACCTGTATCCGCACCGGATTAAAAAAGTCTACTATCTCGCGTCTCCCCGGGATTTGGAAGATGTGCAAATCACCTCGGAGCGGAGTCAGTACATCGACTTTGTCATCGAGGGGGCCAATCATTTGGATCTTTTATACGGCAAAGTGGCCGATCAAATCGTGACGCCCCTCATCATGCAGATCGTTGAAAACGTCTGGGGCGACTGGTCGTACGCGTCCCCCTGAGCATAAACGATGAATGCCGTCCATATCTAGCGTTGCCTTGCAACGGGAACGGATGCGGGGCGCTAAAACAATGGCGTCATCGCTAGACCCACACGAATCGAGGAGGAACCGATGTTGCCCGAATTTTATCAATTCCACCATCCCACCAAAGTAATGTACGGGGAAGGTTTGGTCGGCGATTTTGCCCACGAATTGGAAGAGCTGGGTGTCAAAAACTATTTTTTGGTATCCGACCATGTCGTCGACGGTCTCGGATTGATTCAACCGATCAGGGAGGGGCTGGCGGAGGCCGGTTTCCGCATTACCGGGGAATTCTATGACGTTCCCCAGGACGCTTCGGTGGAAGCGGTGGAATCGATCAGCCGCCAGGCCAAAGACAGCGGGGCCGAAGGCTTGATCGCCGTGGGCGGCGGCAGCGTAATCGATGCGGCCAAGGCGGCCAATTTCATTTTCTCGGAGGGTGGTGATCTGATCGCGGATTACTCGGGGGCGGCCACACTCGTAAGACCTCTGAAACCGTTCATCGTTATCCCCACCACGGCCGGTACGGGGAGCGAAAACACACTGGTGGCGGTTATCTACGACGTGGCCAACAAGACCAAGCTGCTCTTTTCAGACAAGTTCCTGCTTCCGGATCTGGCGGTGTTGGATCCCTTGATGACACGGTCCCTGCCGCCCGGTTTGACCGCATCCACCGGAATGGATGCCCTCACCCACGCCGTGGAGTCCTATGTCGGCGTAGACGCCTCTCCTCACTCCGAAGCCCTGGCGGTGGCCGCCATCAAGAATATCTTTCAATATCTAGTGCGCGCCACGAAAAATGGGGATGACCTGGAAGCCCGGGGGGGCATGCTGATTGCCGCCAATATGGCCGGAAGCGCCTTCTCCCACTCGATGGTGGGGTGCGTTCACGCAATGGGCCATGCCGTGGGCGGGTTGACCCGCGTGCCCCACGGCGTGGCCAATGCCATTTTACTGCCCCACGGCATGGAGTACAATTTTGAGGTGAGCAAAGAAAAATATGCCGCTTTGGCGCCCGTCATGGGCGTGGATACCACCGGGATGTCGGTTGACGAGGCGGCGCGGGCGGCCATCGCGGCGGTCAGAGACCTCCTCCGGCAGTTGAATGCCCTGGATGCCATTCCAGTGAGGCTCAAAGATGCCGGGGTTCCCCACGAGAGCCTGCCGGCCATTGCGGAAGCGGCCGCCGAGGATGGGACGATCGTCTACAATCCACGGGAAGTCGAAGCTGAGGAAATTTTAATTCATGTGAGAAACGCATACTAAATCGTACCCATCCCTAAAAGGCATCTTTCGGCCCAGGCCGGCGCTCTCACGCTTTTGAAATCCTCGACGTAGCCCAACGACGCCTGTGGTTTCAAAAGCGCTGCGGCCTTGGCCTGAACCAAAATCGACCATTAATGGATGGGCACAAAATACGAAGAGAGGGATCAGGAATGGCTGTTTTTAAGAATCATGAAGTTTTTAAGGAGGTTATCGTCGGTTTTTTCAACCTCCTCGGTGATACGCCCCAGGTTGCGGATAGATTGTTGGCATCCAAAATGGTGATCCGCTTCATCTATTCGGATCCGGATTTGGCGGTGGTTGTGGATTGTTCGGGTGACAAGATGGACGTGCGTCCGGATGACATGGATACCAAGGTGATTGTGGAAATGAGCATGAAGGCCGACATCGCCCATAAATTCTGGTTCGGAAAAGTCAATCTCACCATGGCCTTGACCCGCAGGCAGATGGTCGCCAAAGGCCCGGTGCCCAAGATTTTAAAACTCTTGCCAGCCATCAAACCGAGCTATGCCATGTATCCCAAGTACTTGGATGATAACGGGTACGCCCAGTACAACATTCACTAGGCCAAGATTATTAACAAAAAGGAAACCGACATCATGGGTGGCTACGCGGGTAATCTTATCTACGTCGATCTGACAACCGGCCGAATAGAGGTCAAGCCTCTTGATATGGGCTTTGCCAGGGAGAACATCGGCGGCTTGGGATTCGGAGCCCATATCTTCCTGGAGTTGATCAAGGACAAGCCTCGATTTGACGCCCTTTCCGCCGACAACCCCTTTATCCTGATGACCGGCCCGCTGACCGGGTGCGGTATGGATGCCACGGCACGATGGACGGTCTGTTCAAAATCGCCCCTCACCGGTTATTGGGGGGATGCCAATGTCGGGGGGCATTTTGGGGCCCGGTTGAAG
>JAAUYB010206700.1_pt1 | contig 13175 bp, 13 predicted proteins | sample 7278071 | NCBI WGS metagenome assembly JAAUYB01 (sample SAMN14350121, study PRJNA611818) | marine sediment metagenome | isolation source: surface marine sediment (1.8m) | place: French Polynesia: Moorea | collected 2018-08
TATGTCGTTCGGGCTCTCGTAGGAAACGGAGCGGGAGCTTCGTAAAAACAGTATTTGAATCTGGATTTTAACATATTTCAACACGCTACGCAAGTAGTATCTATGAAAAAAGGAACGATAGATGGCACCTCGTCGAAGAGACAACATAAAATCAGTGTAAAGTATGATATTATACCTGGACTTTGGTCTTGACTATGCTGTATAGTATTTTCTAAAGCACAGAGAGGCAATTGTATTTTGTCAAGCTTTTGCCGTCAGGCAAAAAAATCGCATTTCGACGGAGAGAAAATTTTCTCTCCTTTTCAGGTATATTTTCACAGTTGGCAAGCGTAGAAAGAACATGAGTTGTCACTGTAAAAATAGGATTGTTCACTCTTGCACGTGGCGCATTGTAGGCATGTCAAATAGTTTTGCAGGTACGGAATTGTTCTGCATTTCCGTACCTACTGAATACGCGGTATGACTCCCCGTAAAGCCCCGCCCGGGTGTCTGCCCTCATCATGTGATCATCAGTCACCACCACTTCCAAGGCGTCTCCCCAGTTCCCTTCTCAGAAGCAATTTTCCTTATGTCTCCAGCAGTCAGCTTGGTCAGGGTCAGTTCGTCCCCGTGCTGGCAGAGCAACGCGCTTTGGCCTCTCCCGCCGTCCGAACTCATTCGGTGGAAGCGGCACTGGAACGGAATAGCGCGGTAGGGCGGACGGGAAGGCGCATTCTCCTGAGGACTCTTTCCCACTTCCTAAATAAAAGAAAAGATAAGTTGCTAACTCTTTTTTTGCCCAAATTTTACATCCAACAAGTCCTCCACATCATAGGCAATGTTCCACAGGTAGAAGCCCTTCAGTTCGCAGACGAGAATGTCATCCGCGGCGAAAATGGAGCTCACCACCTCTGGCGTTCGTAATGCGATCTTGCTTCCCTTCTCTAGGTCAACCAGCAACAGCTCGGGTCTGCTCCTGAGCCCGACCCAAGCTCGATCGCTCTCATCACTTGCCAGGCACATGCAGCAGGTGTCCTCTTCGAATCCAACTCCGTTTTTCTCTTGTATTGCAATCCTGCCATTTTTGTCAGAGATTGTGAACTGAAATTTAAAAAAATCGAGTTCAAATTTCACCGAATAAAAACTGTTTTATAAGCGCTTACTTGTTTAACTGTGTGATGTCCCCTAACTGTCAGCAACGAAGAAGAATCCCTGTCTTTTGACAAAAATGCGTCGTAGCAAAAGAATTCTCCCTCTACCTTTCCGCTCCAATCTTTTGCAGGCGGATCTCTCAATTTCCTCGCTAGCATTCCGCATTTCGATTCTGAGTCACTCTGTCAAAAATGCTCATTTAAGTCATAGTCTTTTTCATGGATTTTTGGCGCACCTGTTTCGATGCTAGGACAACCAGGATATCGGTGTCGATCAAAAGCTTCAAGGGAAGAAAATCGCCGGGAAAGGATATATCGCACAATTGCTCGCCCCTCTTGCGAAACAGGTGAACTGCTTGTCTGTAGCAAACAAATATTGGATTAATAGGTAGGGTTTTTAATACATTTTCTGGCATATGATTATATGATTTCCCACCTGGTACCCACGGCAAAGTGTGAGCCACAAGCAGCCACGTCAAGTATCCTCTTTGGAAAAAAATACCAAACTTTTGTATCTCGATCTAAAAGAATTCGATGGTATTTCTTCCGAAAAAAACCGTGTCACTCTAGAATGTTGTACTAATTGAAGGCTTTCTAAGAATACTGGAAGATGACAAAAGCTTGGACAAATGTTCCCTCGTCTTTGCCTCCCAAAGCAGCGGCTACTGACGCGGCGATGTCTGATGCCTCTTCCGGAGAAAGGTCAGAGAGGCGGAAACACCTCAGGAAACTTCCTCTGACTTTTGCCAGGAGGAGGTCCTCGCTCTGGACTGTCCAAAGGTCGATGGCAAGCTCGGGAAGTCCCGAAGATGACATTTCTTGGCGGAAATGAGAAAATCTTTTTTAAAAAGATGCTAAAGCATTGGTGTTTTTGCGATATCAGCTGTTCCCTACATTTGTTAGACGCAACTTGCCATCCTGATAAGAGATGAGAGGAAGAGGGGCGGGCGAAAAGCCTAAAATTTTATGGTGATGTACTTATGCAGAATGACCGGAAACGAACGGTAAACTCGCCGCCGCCTTTCAGTTCCAGGCATTTTTTTTTAATTTGCAATGATGATATAGCAAGTCTGGAGCCTTCTATATTTTTTCTCAGAGGCTGAATCACTTGCACCCAGCTGCCTGCTGAAGCACTTAGGCAACATATGTTCCGGGTAGGTACTCCTGTTAGTTCCCCTAATATGAAGAGCAGCCATAACCATCCAAAGGTCGAGGAGCCAGCTCAGTTCTCCGCGGCCCTCCTTTATGAGAGAGTTTGCATAAAACATATATATCTCAGGTTTGGGTCTGCTCGCTAATTCTTTTTGCGTTGTTATTATTTTCTCAGCACTTTCAGCAGCTCGCACTGATAAGGAGCAAGTGACGACAAGATCGAGAGAACAACAGTTTATTCGCCAAGGACAAAAGGGGTTCTTCAAGATTATGAATCATACCCACAAAAAAAAACTGCGCATCGCGTTGCGTTTTCAAATTTGCATATTAGGACCGGGAAGGGCTCAAAATTTCGGCCCGGCCCGGGCTGAGCCCGGGCTCTTCCTAGTCGGGCCAATAAGTTTCTCTTTTCAGGAGACAATGGGAATATATCAACAACACAGTACACAATAATTACGATTAAATAGTATAGGTTGGTATCACCACCTTCTTTTTTTCAACAATATTAATAACTGGTCCCCCTGATCTGAAATTTTGCCGAACTTTGACTATTTTTTAATTTTTCAAACAATTTTCCCCCTTTTTTACTGGCGGGCTGGAAGCTCGGCCCGTGCCGAACCATGCTTTTGCGGTAGCGGGCCGGCCCGAGCCCGGACCTAGTGTACATTCACACGAGTACGATGACACCAATGACGACCAGAAAATTGTCTGTTTTCCGCTAATTCCGGGAGGCTTTCGGTAGGAATTTGCTTGTAAAGGGATTGAGTTTCTTGTTCGCACTTGTAGAGTTTGTGGTCCCCGTACATTCACCCAGCTGGGCAATTAAATATTCCACCGTAGGTATATGAGTTTGCGGTTTAGTTACACGTCACGTGCTACGTCATACTTTGCTTGAAACGTTTCATCATGCTGTCAAGTCTGCAAAATTTTTCACCAATGCTTTTATGGAACAAGAAAGTGACTAGTCGATATTGGCGGTTTTTTAGCGAAGGAGAAATATGTGCAAGGATTTGAAGAAATAAAGGCTAAAAATATTTTTTTTGTTTACAAAAAACGGACAGTGCAGACTTGTCATTGGCCTTGTACGGTATGTGTGTACTGCTCATTACACGGTACCAAACACTAACACCACCTCGGACTTCTATAGATCCTGTACCTTTCAAAGAAAGCAAAAGCAGAAAGTTGAAGGGTCGCGTGACTCACGTCGTAGGTGAAAACAAAGCAGACCTACCCACCCACACGTACCTACGTACCTAGGGCAGACAAACAACACACAAAGCCAGCAAGCGCCCATAACCCAGCATTCCCCCAGCAGCGATACCTACCCCTCTCCCAATTTTATACGGTACTGTACGTAGATACCGCATGCAGGTAGTCGTGCACAAGTGCAAAACGGGCGTTTGGGACAAGAAGAAGAATAATTCAAAGAAATGCCGAAAAAACCGGGCGGAGACGTCTTCTGTCCAGCAAACACAGAGCGATTTTGTTGTGGCTGATTATCTACGTAGAGCTGAACAAGATTACACCAAAAAACGGGTGTCAGGCACCCTCCCGCCCTCGATTGCACCACCCGCCAGCATTGCACCCAGAAGACACAGCAGAGATGGACGACGGAAAGTACCTTTGACACCTGCCGCCCTTCACCCAGCCCTTCCACTACGATGAGGCAAGCTGCCACCTGGTGGGCAGGGGACCTAATTGGGAGGCCCGCTACGAGAGGCGATGCCAAATAGGATCAGATGGGAAGTTCGGCGCAGTCTACGAGTGGACTTTGTCAGCAGAGAGGTATACAGTACTTTATGTATGAAGCATTGTCAAGGGAATTTCCTTGTTCTAGTTAAAGTAACGAGTGGAGCAGCCAAATCGATCTACCCTACCACAAGGAAGGAAAAATATATATAAACAACAGCAGCAGCAGCCACATTTAACGATTGGATCGAATTGGCTGCGCCACCCGTTATTATTGTACTTGAATTTATTTATAGTGTCAGGATGTACTGGCGCTTCATCAACGTGATTCCCAGCAAATTCGCCATCAAGGAGGTTGACATTGACAGGGCGCACAAGGAGGTGGGTATTCATCTATACAAGATCTGATCAAGAGCACATTTGGTTATAGGAGACTTACCGGTTCGAACATTCCAGGATCTTGGGGTGGAGAGAGAGATCGACATCCTGGGGAGAGCTTCAGGACACCCCAACATTGTCCGCTTCTACGGATCCTTTGCACTTGTTCGCAGCAAGATCATTGGCCTGGTGATGGAGCGCTGTGACGGAGACTTGAAAGAGAACATGTGTACGTCCAAGAAGGCCAATGAAGGGAGGACCAGAAGCTTAGAAGAAATCCGCGAGAACATGGCACACATCATCAGGGGCCTGGATCATCTTCACAAACAGGATATTAATATTGTTCACAGGTGCATACATGAACCAGTACAGTACACACTACTTAGTCATAAGTGGGCAGGGCCTGACCGTCAGTCCCCACCTGAAAGTCCTAAAAGCGCACATTCAAATATTCATTCAAAAACTTTTTTTGCTTGATGGAATCCGGAAAAAATACAATTTGATTGTCGTATGCCCTAGGGAAAGAAAATTTTCCTAAATTGTGCCTCTTATCTTTTTTCTAATTGTGTTCTCTCTCCTTCCAAAATTTGCCCCTCCCTCCCCTTTTTGCAACTCTATCTTCTTTTGCTGTTGCTTTGACATTGTACTGATATTGCCATGATGTTGCACTGCTTATCAATTTCAGAGATCTAAAGCCGGCCAACATCCTTGAGAAGAAGAACTTTGATGGAAGCACACAAACACTGAAGATAACAGACTTTGGCTTGTCAAGACTCCTTGACGAGGACAGTTCCATGTCTTCTGGCGTGGGCTCGAGACCATACAAAGCCCCAGAGGTTCTGTCCGGGGGTAAAGACTACGATGGCAGGGCGCGGACGTGTGGTCCGCTGGCATCATTGCCTTGGAAATGTTCCTACACTACCGTCCCAAGTTTGATCCTGGTAAGGCTTCTTATGTTCTTTCCTCCCTTAGATTGAAACAAATTGCCCTCTAGAGGATGACGTCTTTGCGACCCTGTCGAAGGAGATTCCAGACAAGCACTTTCGCAAGTTCCTGTTCCGCATGCTGGCGAGGGACCCAAGGGACAGAGCCACGTCTGCCAGGGTTGCTCGCAGCCGCTTCTTGAACAGAAGTGGGACCGGATGTTCTTCTCTGGCAATGGAGGAGGATGTGGCAAGCGTTTCACCTTCAACTGATCCAAGCAGCACAACACTGTCTCCGTCAAAATGTGAGCAAGACATCGCCACCTCCTCCTTGGAGAGACCAAGCCTTGAGGGGTCTTACTTGCCAGACTTGACCACGCCTCCCACTCACCATCTCCCTCTCCTGCCTGCTGCACCTCCCAGCGAAGACGCCACAGCAACAGCAAAGTATTCCAAGAGGGGGCAGAAGATTCACGGGCAAAAGATTGTGAGCAGCTGGAAGCAGCTTTCAAGGATAACTCCAGACGGCAAAAGAGGTAAGAACATCCTTGTCTAATTTTTCCACAGCTATCTCAATGATAGATCAGATGTTGCAGAAGGTGTTGTACGTACAGTCGTACACACACAACTGCATTTGGTGTCATCTTGCCGCCAACAAAAACAACAAATTTATCATTTCCATACATTTCATGAAGTTATGCAACTTAAGTTACATTGCTTCCAGGTCTCCTTGGTGCCAGCAGAAAAACAACTTCGGAGGAGAGCCTTCTTCTGCAAGGATCACACGAGAGCTTCGAATCCATTGGCGTGGAGGCCGCACAGGATGAACCCAAGCAAGCAACACCAGGGAACTTTGCACCACCAGCACACGGAAAAGGTACAAATTACTGCAGACAAACTTTAGAAAGTTACGGAATACAGTCTGTTTTCTCTGAAGGAGGACAGCCTTCACCAAACAGGGGCTTCCTACGCAGGGTAAAGTCTGGAATGAAAAAGAAGTACACCAGACTGTCCAATGCAGTGTCTACAAACAGTCTGTATGGTGAGGAGGCAGTTTTCCTTGTTCAACTAAGACAACATATAATAATTTTTCCATCACGTAGCTTTAGAAGCGCCCAAGAGCAGAGGGAACAAGACTTCGATCTCCAGCGTCATTCGCGCCAAGCACAAGAACGCCGCATCGGTTCTCGAAGCCGTAGAGAAGGAGAGCCCCTCCCTTCGCTTCCTCTGCCTCCTCGGAGAGAAGTCCCTCAAGGTTCGTAGCAAATGTTTCAAGATCTTATTTCTGAAGTCAAGCACAGTTCAGTCAACGCAGTGGGAAACTTTCAGGTGGTTGCCCTGTACGCCTTCGACCCCGGGGCCGGCCTCCTCTTCTCCGTCTGGAGGCCGAGGGGGAGGCTGAACCGGTCTCCGGAGGAGGTCAAGGCGCGGAAGGTGGACCTCTTCTACAGCTACAACGACGACAGCAGCAACTTTGAGCAGAGCCCGTCGAGGGACCCGGCTCTGGCGGACGGGTTCACCGTTAAGAAGTCGAAGTTCAGCAGGATGTTGTCGCCCTTGAGAAGGAAGAGTCCCACGCAGAGATGCTAGGAAAAAAATGGGCCTTTCCACTGACGGTTGTGGGCTCAATTTTGAATGAGACTATCAGGAAAGCGGGTCAGATTTCGACTTGAACAACCTATGGGAGGGAAAAGTTTTATTTTTTTCCACCTATGGTAGAATTTCTTTTTTGCTTGACACTCCCCTTTTCCTAAAAAAGCTGGCTACTTGACATGCAAAAAACTTTACTTCAGTACGCAATGAAATGATATATTTCCTTACTTACTACTACAACAACAAGAACAACCCTTTCCGTGCCTTTACCATGCCAGCTTTACCGCGCAGATATCAAGTGAACAATAATAAGACGCGGGCAATGCCCCCCCTCCATTTCCTTATGATGGATAGAACGAAAAAAACTTTTGTAAGCTCTCTTTCAACATCATCTCTCCTCACCACTACTGCCTTACCCCTTGCCCAAATGTGGCTATAAACTAACGCAGTTAAACGGCACTGAAAACAAAAAACTCACAATGCTCGAATTCAATCAAAAGACTTATGCCTCTAAGGATGAAAAGGGAGCAACATTCCAGCAAACACGTTCATTGATTGCTACGTTGTCTGTTATGAATCAAAATGCAGGAATTTTCCCCCCCCCTTGGAGATCCCTACAGCAGACCTTGCCTTCACGAATATTGCCAGTTCTGCCCTCTTCTAACTCACTGCCTAGTCAAGATGCAAGTTGAACAGTACAGTAGAGTAATTTATCTCTTGCTTGTAAATCCGTGTTGTCGCATTTTTACTTTCGTTGGTTGCGTGCATTGTTGTACGGTACTTTTGAATAAATGATCAGAGGTTGTACTCTCCCGAAAAGTTTTAGAATGCGAATTTTGGTTGCATAACAAGGGATCTTGTCAGTGTTAGACATCAGCGTCAGACTTAGTTTGTGATTCCGACAGTGTCGTAGTCGTAGCAATTCCTAGGCGGTAAGTTCTTTCACATAGTGTTAATTTACCTCAGCGCCCCATATATGCAAAAATGAACCTTGTTCACGTGCAACATAAAAGTAAGAGATTTGAATTGGATTATAGGGGAAGTGAGCCGATTCCAGCGGTACTGCAATGCTGGGCCAACTCGCGATAGAGCCGGAGCAAGCTCCTGAGACTCCATCCCCTGGCAAAAATCAGTTTAATATCATAGTGGGCACTTGGCCCACGTATCAGATATTAAGCTGATAAGAACAGATACTACACTTTGATCTTAGCCAAAAGGCCGAGAAGCGATGACGACGACTTGCGCTTTTGCGAATCCCTCTGGGTTACGATTTTCAAGTCCCGTTGAGGGAAGCCGTTCCTATCCATAAACCAGGCAAAATATCCCTAAAAACGAAAAACACTCGTATCTGAACATTTGGACAGTGTCGAAAAATGCCTTTGATGGTATACATTTCTCGAAGTCTCTTTTATAAAATTGCAACAATATCCTGTTGAACAGTCCCTCGCTTCGCCTAGCGCCATCTGTGGGGCGCGCGAGGCGTCTTCCTCCCCTTCTCCTGTACCCAAACGTTGGCCAGACAAAAGACGCTCTCCTAGCTGACAAAGCGCGACGCCGGGGAAAATTCTCGTCTGCGAAGGGAACGAAAAAAGGATCCGACTTTCCACCTGTCATGTATGATCATAGCATAGATTATTGATATTACGATAGCGACAAATCGGCTGCGAGTTGTCTTGAGGGAGGCACAATGGAACCACGTACAAACAATTGATTAATAAGCAAAAGTTTCTGACACAAAAAGTACGATGAAATAAAATATTTCTAGTAGTAAACATTTTACTCGCTTCTTTTCTTTGCTCGGAAGCGGCCGACAAATTATTTCATGTGTAGTTGTAATCGGCGTCACAGTTAGGCACAAAATTTTGAAACAAAAATTTCAAGCAGGCATCAAAACAGTTTTCAAAAGCTAAAAAAAGATTTTCGTCTTGGAATATGCTATCATTTTGCCTAAGAAAGAGGAACCTAAAAAACTAACTTAGCCTATCAAAATTTTGAACTCTCGATTTCGTACGATGCTTCGAATTTTTATCAATATATAGCAATTAATTTGCAAACAGCGTTCCTCTGTTGCTGGCATACGTAGAGGAGCCTTGCAAAATTCAGGAAAGTGAGAAACGCCCAACGCCCAACCTCTCAGAGGGAGGAGCAAAGAATGGTGTGGGAGAAGGGCTTTCTCGCCTTCCCCACAGCCTCCTGGCTCAATCTTGTCTTACCTTTTCTTTGCTTTCGGCGATGCCCACAGGTCTGGATCTGCTTCCAAGTTGGTTCTCAAGATCTTTCCAGAGCCATTGAGTTCATGCACAATATTTGTTATTAAGTATTTGGTTAACTACTTTGAAGTGGAATCGTTAACACAGGTGACATAAACTGACATTCCTTTGGATTGTGATTTTTTCCCTTGTTTTTGAACAATGTTTTCGCCCCCCACCCGGCCCATTTCCCCTCGGGGCTCTCTCCGTGTTTTGAGGCCAAAAGAGAAAGAAGATGGCGCCACTGCTCTTTCCAAAAGCAGGGAAAGCGTCCGTATTCGGCCGCGGAAAAACATAAAATCCACAAACACGTCATTATAAATGGTATACATGTAAGCTGCATTCAGAGTTCATTGCGCGGCAGGTACATAAAAGAAAAAAAATGTATTGCTGCATGCAGTGTCATCGGTGACAAATAGCCAGTGTGGAAGAAACTACTTTGCCAGCGTGGCGTGGACCGTGCTTCGCTTCCATTGCCATCAATGATGGTTAGGAGGAGTTTGCGTACCCGCAATCCGTCCTCTTTCTATGGTGAGGGTCCGTTGGATGGCGCCGGCCGTGTGCAGCAGTCCTGCGGTCGATGCCAAGCACTCAATCAACTGAGCCCCCCAGCCCGCATTTTCGAAGTTTGACGCCGTTCAATTTTCGGGGTAATTTGTTAAGGGAAATTGCTCCGGTACGTACTACTTTAGTGGTATCTATATCAGGCACCATTTTTATCAGTTCGTCGTCAATGTTTGGTTTTTACATGGTTTTTATAATCGCAGTGGGAAACATATGCGTAATAAAATGCTCTTTTTTGCGTGAAATTGTTTATGAGCTTGTGAAGTATGGAAGTGTGTTGCCACAAAAAGGTATTAACCCATGTTTCAGCTTCTCTTCCCTTAATTGCCATCACAGAAGAATACGAATGCAGGCTGATATTGCACCAAAGTCCTTTACGGAGAAGCTACTCTCAGTCTATCCTTTAAAAAATTCTGAAAAAAGGGTATGTACAGCAGAGAGTAGAGAGGGGTTTTCTCATCGTTCGATCTCGAAAGCAGCGTTTTCTCCCACCGACGTCGCCTCCCCCCCGTTTCCCTCCATTTATCATCTTTCTTTTCGTCTCCTCCCCCCTTGCCCGCGAGGCGATGCCGACGTCTTTGCGGAGCGGATCGTGTTTTAGTTCCGTGGTCGTAGCAAACAGGAAAATGGCTTTTCATGGCCGGCCGATTTTTTTCGCTTCAAGTTACAAGCTGTGATATTGAGAGAATAATCTGGCGTTGTACCCGTTCTTGTTCAGCTTCTAAGTGGAGATCCAACAAAAGAGGAGTGGGCATACGCAGTAGCTGTCACCTCCAAACAAGAGGCTTTCTCGACCCAACCCAAAGGGTCGTCACCCTCCCTCTCTCAGCTCAATCTACGTAGCATCCAAATCCTTTCCTTTTTTTATAGATGAAGAGAAAAAACAGATGGCGCCCTAGGTTCGGATACTTTTATGGACTGGAATATGCGGTTGCCTTTTAAAAGACTGTGTGGGCTGCTTTGCCCATTCTTAAAAGATTATCCTTTACTCCGCTTTTTTTCTACCTGTCTGTAACCGAACGCGAATATAAAACTATTCCCCCTAAACAATTTCTTCTGAGTTTTTGACAGAAAAAAGGCGCTTTCCGTATGGGTTTTGTAGGACTTGACCCTGCATCGTTCCCGAACTGTAATAGTTGAGGTATGACCCGATATAGAGTCCTAATCGATTAATCCTTTTTTGGAGGGAGGAAGCCACGGCAAACCTTTGCTCGAAACCGACAAAGCAAGGATGCCAACCTAGGCTCTTCCTCACACTGTAGCTCGATGTTTGGTAGTAGAGGACTTTTAAAAGTCATTTTCGGACGAGCAAAAAGGAAGACAATACAAACAGTTTAATCAGCACATTTCCTATATATTCCACTCATGTGCCTTCGTGTTTTAATTTGAGTTCTGCTGTGAAGATTTGCTCTCGTTTCAGTCAAGGTTTTTCCCCCAGTCTTTTCAAGTGTTCCATTGATTGTGCCTCCAGAATGCAGCATTTTTAACAAAACTCCGTACATATTAATTTGAGCCCATTAAAAAAGCAAAAAAAACCCCGATTTTTTCCGGGAAATGCTAACGATCTTCTAATACTGCGCAAGCCTGGTGTCCTTAGAGACTGTGAACTGTTCGACAAACGAAGCAATAAGAGCTATGGTGACGGTGCAGATCTGTAATGAAGATTTTTTAAAAGTTTGTTTTCACTATTTTTTTAATCTGTTGTACCATCAGCAAGAATGCTCCTGCCATGTGGTCTGTGCTGAGCGGGGCCAGGGTGAGGGGCTGGGGCGCGTAGTACTGCAGGAGGTCGCGGTGGTTCAAGTAGCGGTTGACAAACACGTCGATGAAACCGCCCTGGTGGAGGCTGAAAAAAATATCAGAATAGAATGGAAAATCCTTTTTTTTTCATTTTATATGTGGGAGAATGCCTCATTGAGATCATGCTGACGTCGTCCATCCATGGGACTCCCTTTGGGATGTAGATTGAGCAGAACTTGTTTGAGGAGTGTTCCCTGGCGATGTAGTAGGTGTTCTTGCCGTCATGCCTGGACAGGGTGAGGCCGAACAGGGCCAGGAAGCCCTGTCTGGCCAGGGCGATACCTCCTCCTAGGAAAGAAATTAGAACGTTAAAATGTCTGTTATGGGGCTAGTTATTTGAAATATATTATGTGCATTATGTTAAACCAATTTAATTTAGAAATGGAGGAGCAATGCCATCCAACTTCAGATACCTCATTTAACAAAAGATTTATGTTTAGGAGCTAGGTCTACAACAAAAAAATACCTGTTTCAAGGATAGCATCAAGTTCATCAAGGTTGGGACAAGCCCTGGGGGAGCACTCGTAGAAGTACTCATTCTCCTCTGCCAGCTTGACCAACTCCTGCTTGTGCTGAAGCGGGGAGAGCTTGAAGTCAGGGAGGACGCTCCCGCCCAGGGCAAAGTACAGGGGGCGCCCGGCCTCGTGGAGGTCGCGGTCAGAGTCGACGGCCTTCTCATAAACGGTCTTGATGAGGTTGGCCCTGAAGTTGCTCTCGTAGGCCATCTGGATCAGGTTGATGTACATGAGCCAGGTCAGGATGTAGCTGAAGTACTTTCCAGTGCCTTCAAAAGTCTTGTCAAAGAAGACGCCTAGAAAAGTACATAATTATTTCTTTCTTTGGAAAATTAGTTTTGAAGATCTGTACCTTGGCCACATATTGACCCAAAGGAGCACTCAAATGAGGTCCACACATCCTTCTCCCATAAAAATGGCCCGTACCACGATATGAGCCTGAGCTGGAGGTAAAGGGTGAGCATGGTCAGGATGATGGAGAAGATGACACATGCCCAGACTTTCCCCGAGAATGGCCTGAGCAGGTTGAAGTATGGGGTGAGCGGGAGCGGGATGGCGGTGGCCACGTTAATCTCAAAGGTGTACGGCGGGTAGGTGATGTCGGAGACAAGAGAAGCCCGGTAGGTGATCCCTAGGTGGCCGAGGCCGAAGCTGGAGGTCCTGTTCATGACCTGAAAACAATCCAACATGAAACAAGTGCTTTCCCTGTGAATAAGTAATGTTTATATTTACGGCCTCAATGATCCCAGGGAAGCTCCTCTCCCTCTTGAACTTGATCTTGAATCCAATCTTCTCCGCCACCGTTGAGATGAGGTCAATGTCGGATCCGTAGAGGTACTTGCCAGGGTTAACATAAGGGAGGGCTCCCAAGACAGAGACAGTCTGTTCTGACCCAGCCAAAGGGTGGGCGCATATATCGTGGAATTGAGATACGTCGTTTCCTGAAGAAACCCTCATATGAAGCTATCCATTATATATTTTTTTGTATCTCAAACCTTCTCTCCAAGCTACGCAGGAGCCCCTCTGTCCGTTGGCGCAAACAGTACAAACCTGTGCAACTTCATCTTTCAAAATGGAAAGAAAGTGTGTCGTGTAGGGCAGCTTCTTCTTTAAGAGAGCATCCTTGTTTGCAGGCCCCTCCAACATGACAATTTGGAACGGAGAGAAGGGGAACTTCCTGCA
>JAAUYB010004177.1_pt1 | contig 13162 bp, 13 predicted proteins | sample 7278071 | NCBI WGS metagenome assembly JAAUYB01 (sample SAMN14350121, study PRJNA611818) | marine sediment metagenome | isolation source: surface marine sediment (1.8m) | place: French Polynesia: Moorea | collected 2018-08
GATACACATGTGGGGTGTTCTCCTAAATTAGGCAGGCGACTCCGCGTTTATCCCCAAATCTAGACACTCGGTTGTCCTCTATGTACCTCCTTCTCATCTCCTGCCAGTCTGAGCAGCCAAGACCGCCTGTCCCGGAGGCTTTCTCCAATATTGGTAAGCTTCTTCGTACGGGAGTGGTTCTACAGCTTTCTTTTTCGGCTTTCTGCGCTTGGGTGTAGCGTGGCGTGGTCTAGTGCTTGCAAACTCGTTGTCAGCAGCTGGACGACAGTTTTGGGTTAGGGCAGCTGGGCTCATGCTTTTTTTTGTCGTAGTGGTTTCCAGGGTTATTTGAGCACATAAACACAAACAAACAAACAAACAAACGAACAAACAAACAAACAAGCAAACAAACGAACCAACCAACCAACAAACAAAAGAGTATGGGAAGTGAAAGAGCACCGATAGGTGCATTTCATTTAGAATATCAGAAGCTATGCAGCTCGCATAAGCGAGCCTCAGAAAAAGTAAGCCAGTCCCATGCTCACCTAGTCGGATCATCGCATGGTCTCGCCTGCACCGTGACATAAAAACAGGCATTTCATTTTAGAGTTCATTGCGGTAATCAACTGGCTCCTGGCCCAAGCAAAGAATCATTTCTTGTCTTGGATAATCTGAATTTCCCTTTTGTATAAACTTCCGTAGAGTTGTACTACAGAAAGACATAAAACATTTGTTGCTACGTTCGTTTCTTCTTCCCTCCATTAGTCCCAAGTTTTCCTGTACTACATTGTGTAGATGAAAATCGAGCAGCTCTAAATATTTAAACATACAACACCACATAAGTAACGCTACTAAAATTTCGTACCGCCTATGCTGACATCTCTTGGAACTAGCCGTTGTCAAAAACTAGCGCCACCAATGTCGCTACGGCACCACTGGCGCCCTCTTTTAAGTCGGCTAAGATGAAGTGAGGCATAATGAGGATGTTTGGAGCAGAAGAGTCTCGGGAATTCCTCTCAGGGGTGGCGCTATGAGATCAGCCGCGCATACTGAAGATCCCAAGTTCGCTCCGCCCCTGAGAGGAATTTTTTCCTTTTTTTTCTTCTTTTTTTCATTCCTTGTATTTATTTATCTCTTTATTTATTTCCCTTTTTCTATCTCTCCTTGCGTCTGTCTCCTTTTGTGAAATCCTCATTGCTATCGAACGATCCCTCTTTATGCCAAAACGGGCTTCTGACCAGACCACGGTAAGGCAGGCGGACGTTGAGCGAGCGGAACCAACCAAACAGAGATGGCACAATCGTCGCCTATCGGATAAAACTTAAAACACTGACTAAGACCAGAAGGGCAAATAACAAAAATGTGAAAACTATTGACTATAAGACTCCATTTGCCCATTGTGCGCCTTGATCATTACGGCAACAAATGACAAAAACTAGGCATAATACGAAATGGTTTATTAGTTCAACGGAGTTTTTATGCTAGTCCCATTTAACATTACGTTGGATCGGAAAACGAGTCACACATTCTAATCTATTTGTCGTTTATTGTAGTACACGTTTACGAAATTTTTTGTGGTTCTTGGTCGTGAAGGAGCCACAATTGTTTCTGTGGCCCAGTTATGGGCTTGAATTCCTCCTCCTGCTTTTCTCTCCTCCCCTCCTCTATTCTTCTTCTTTCTCCTCCGCCTCGTTCATTCTCTTTCTCCTCCTCCTCCTTTTCTTCTTCACCCAGCTGTTGACAAGGGGTTTACTTTCTAGCTGCTGACAAGGCGTTTTTGTAGTCCCAGCCGCACGCCGTATAAGCAACCCACAGTCTAACACCGTTTCTCGTAGCAGTCATGTCTGTTCACACCCTCCTTCTGTCTGGACCTGTCGAAAAGCCACTTCAATTTCCTATAGCTCGTCTTTTTAAAATAAGCGAAGGAGAATGGGAAATAGCCATTGCTAGTACAAGTTTAATTTACAAGAAAACTATAGATCGTACTTTGGCGGGAATTTCATCCAACTTTGTCATGGGTCAAAATATTTCTTCAAATAACGAAGTTATTGCAGAAAGACAATTGTTGGGCATTACAACAATAGGCAAAGTCGCTGGAGAAAAGCATACCATAAGTTTTAAGCGGGATTTTTTTATAATTAATCAAGCAGGTCCGGTACTCTCCTTTTTTGTTGAAAATATAGAAAAGGAGGAACGTGAACCTTTATCTGGTGCACATGCATTTCTTTACCTATATTTGAGAAGACGGCGTTAAAATGGCCAAACAAACTCACAAACTTTTGCGCCAAAGAATGCTTGAACCAAAAACTCATGTCTTACTCTTTCGCCTTTTTTCCCACAAAGAACGGCAAAACAGAGCTGATATTGCTGAAGCAACAAGTTTTCAGTTAAATACAGTGCTCCGTATTCTCTTTTGCATTAGTGTTGGACACATACCCATGACAACGTTAACTTACAACAAGCTAAAAAAGAGTAAGCGACATTTGCTACTAAACAGTTTACGATTTCGACTTAAAAAAATTTCAAAAAAATCATTGTCTCAAAAAAAGCGTTTCCTTGGGAATTTTGTTTCGTTGTATCCAGCTTTACTTAGTCCCCTTTTTCCAAAAAACTAAAAATGTCAGTGCGGAAAATCTTAATTGACTTTTCCGAATACAAAAGACTTTTACAAATTGAAAAATATTACGAAGAACTCCTAAAAAAAGAAAAAGAAGGAAAAGAAGGAAAAGGTGATCTTTCGTTGACTTTAGTAGACAAGGCAAATCGTGATGCTTTAGAAGCTCCTCTTGCTAAAGAATTAGGAAGTATAACAGTACCACCAAACGCACAGTACGAAAGTGAAAATGAAGAACCATTGAGCAAAAGTAGAAGAGACAGAGAAAAATTTATTTTTGACAAGTGGTACGAACTTGGTCCACCTCTTTAAAAAATGCAGGGAAGAGAATTTATCCAGCTAATAAAAAAATATCCTATGGTGAAGAAGAGATTTGCGGGAATCTCAACACGGGATGAAATTCCACCTATAGGGGAAGGAAAATTTATTCTAGTCAATACTGAGTAAGTAACGATTAATATCCATTTTTTTTGGTCATCCCGGGTGCTCCGTTTTGCGTACTTTGCGTACACCACTCCTTTCTGGGACCCTGACGCATCTTGCGACCGAGCAGGAGGGTATGGGTATGCGGGTGTTGGGTCGATTTAAACCCGAGAGCGTCTGTTGAGAGGGAGAATAGGAGTCTAACCATTACGCTCGGGGACCCCCCATATCCATTATTATTCTTGTTTATTTAATAAAGTTTTTTTTATTTCAGTCGACAGACCGGCGGTGGGATTCATTGGTTCATCATACTACGACTCTTCGGCTACGTAGAGGTCTTCGATAGCGCCGGAACAACAGCAGGATTTTTAAACGAAGTGCTGAAAAACAGAATTGAAGGACATTGCGTATATAACGTTACCCGTGTGCAAGGTGAAGACAGTGACAAGTGTGGAGAATTTTGTGCTTATTTTGTTTTTAATCGATTTACTAATTTAGATTTGGATTTGGAAGATTTACTAAATGACCTTTTTGACGAAGACACAACGACGAACGAGAAGACTGTCTTGCAATTTTTGCGCCACTTTTCCTCTGTCTACCCGAAATGAATACTGTTAACCCTAAAAAAATTTCCCAAGAATTAAATGTCTCTAGAACTTTTGGCAAAATTGGCTGTCCTAGTCGGCTAGTCATTGCCGGACCTACCATGTCGGGCAAAAGCCGTTTTGCTCTTAATTTAGTAAAATTTCGTAATGAGGTGTACGACTCGAAATTTGAAAGAATTTTGTATTGTTTACCAGCTTCTATGATTCATTTACACTCTCGTTTCATTGAAGAATTAAGAGAAATTTGTCCCCAAATTGAAATTATCGAAGGAGTGCCTGATATTGATGGCTTATATCTTTCAACAGATAAAAGTTCACACAAACTTATCTTATTTGACGATTTAATGCAAGATGTTTTTGCAAGTAAAAAAATACTTGAGTTAATTACCACGACGTCTCACCATAGCAATATTTCTGTAGTAACAATCTGCCAAAGTTTATTTTTTGCCAGCAAAAATAGACTTACGTTTATTCGAAACTGCAGTGAAAAAGTAATTTTTCACGACAAAGTTGATCAAAACCAACTCTCTATTTTAAGTCGGCATTTATTCCCAAACAAACCCAACTTTTTACTCGAAGCATTTGAATTTATTTATGCAAATACGGCTCGACCAGACTTAAAATATCTTTTCATTGATGCTTCTCCCCTCTCGGAGTTACCACATAACTGTCTTGTAAGAACCTTTATTTTTCCCGGTGAACCAGGCGAAATATCAAAGGACAACAAAATTCGACCAGTGTTTTTTTTCCCATAATATGCATGTTTAAAATAGATGTTGAAAATACAACTCGTTGACTATTCTTGATCGCACCTCGGGTATATCAAAACTTTCAAGCAATTTATACTCTTTTTTTATGCGAAGTAAGTATGCAAAATTTAAAACATAAATACCACAATCCACACTATTGGTTTGTTGCGGAACTCTTTCGTCGCATACTAAAAAGTTCTGTACTTCCTTTCCGGTAAGTTTAGAAACCAAAAAAGTCATTTTCCTAAAACCAAAGGTAACGAAGGATAGTCTTAATATTTTTCAAAAAATGTACGTACTTTATCAGATTAGTAGGAAGATGGATTTTCTCAAGGCTGTTAAATATATATATGCGCTGTTTTATCATATGTACAGCTAAAAGACTCCAGTGCCGCTGGTCTAAGATTGGAAGTAAGAGCCATATTTTTTCATTTATCTGAAAGCAACGAAAAAATGGTAAAAGGACAAAATTTAAAAACATAGGTATTACCTGTTTTGGAATAACTCTAGACGCTTCTGTATAGTCCGTGGGAAACATAAAGAAATATTCCGTTTCTAAAAGGTCTGCATAGGCGTCTACCGTAGTCTGGCTAACTTCACTATTAGGCAATAATGACACAACATGGCCAATTTTTGCTTTTAAGCTTAAACCCCAAGCCTAGATTTTTAACAAACAAATCTCATCTATCTTAATATCACAAAGCATAAGAGGCAGATAAATTACCTTGTCATACAATTCTGGCTTTTTTTTAAATTCTTCGAGGTGCATTATAAGGCAAGTGCATAAGGTTAAACTTGAAAGCATTTTAATCCCGCACAATTCTTTTCCACAACAAAATTTTTCAAGATTTAACGAATTGTCCAAAACTGTGGTATCATCTACAATGATATCTGACTCGAGATCTGAAAAAAAAGAAGTGGTAGCAGAGTATGAAAATAGCACTTAAACTTCTACTTACCGTTTACAGGCGAATGTGCAATTCCAAAGATTTCCTCTATGTCTGGTAGTGAATCCTCTATGAGTGGTAGTGAATTTTCCGTGGAAGAATCATGTATCTTCAAATCTTGGGGCAAGTTCGTAGGCATTGTCTTTTCTGCAACAAGAAATGTGTGGCCTTGTGGCCTTTTTTCTTTCAACATTCATATTCACCTTACCCTCATTTAACGTTACTGTTAGTAACAAGTTCTTCTTTCGCCATCTTTTAATGTTTTTTATTAAACTTCGGCGTATTTTTTTAATCCATGCAATTTCATCCGACGGATACAAGTTAAGTTCAAATTGCAGTAATTTGTTGATATCCTCTAAATCACATTCAAAAGTTCGAATTTTCCTACATTGTAGCGCTATTTTAATTTGATCCGTAACAACATTTTGCCATGAAGGATTCTGCTTTTTTAATTCTCGAATTTTGTGTGATCGATTTTGGCACAAAGGTCCCCAACTTTGACGGTGGTTTTGTCCGACAGCAGGTAAACATGCACTAAAAGTCAAGTTTTTTTCAAAAAAGGCTTTTCTCGCTTTCATAATCTTGCACCTTTTAAGGGTACATTCTGAAAAGGAATAAAAAATACATATATTTATCCTCAAGAAGTGATTAAGTATCTTATTCGGTTGCCGAGAACGATAGCCCTGTCGGACGGTGCGCCGTCGAACTGTTTACTGTTTTACCTCTTTAATTTTACCTTTGTGAAGCGTTGGCCAACATCGTCCTCCATCTATGCGTTTCGTACAAATAATTTGACATCGTTGACCATCGGGGGCAAGACACACCTCACAAAAAAATTTGTCTGAACTTGTGTTCCCAGGCGAACGATAAACTGCAATGTCAGCTTTTTCTTGCAATTGAAATTTATAAAGATAAATATTTGAACATTTACATAAAGGGCAATCTCTGGAATGTCGTACGTCTATTCGCACTAGCCAACAAAAACATTTTAGATGAATAAATAAATAGCAAAACATGCATTTGTTTTCGACGTTGGCATTATATTCGGAAATCTAGATTATAATATAGCGATTAAAAACCGCTTCCTCCCTTCAAGAAACTCTCACCTGAGATAAGATGATATTAAACAAGTTTTCCAAAATGTTACACTCATCTTCATAAGAAAGCGTAGCAAGTAATTCAACGCTGAAATCCATTTTCTTTCGTAGAGTTAAAATGCAAGACAAAAAGAAAGTTTGTTGCTCTACTGCTTTCTCTTTCTCTCCAAATTCCCCAAAAACCCGTTGTCAGGGACACAATACTACTGCTTTCTCCAAAACTCGTTGTCAAGACACAGCACAAAGAGTGTTGGTTGGTTGGTCTACAGCTTTCTTTTTCCAAGCAGAAATTGTAAGCTGCTTAAGCGAGAAATACCTCGTTGGCGTCCTTTCTAAAACCCGTTGTCAGTTTTTCCTTCCTTTCTTTTGAGAAAGGAAAAGGAAATGTAAAAATGTCGACATCTCCTATTCCCACTTTTACTACTTGCGGTGAGATTGAAAATCACTTTCGCACATTTTTTGAACATGAAGAATCAACAATTGCACCAAACGACAGTAACAATGAACTAGTTGGAGGAAAGGAGCAAAATATTTCGGAATCTGGAAATGAAGCTGATATCGAATCTGACGAGGAAGAACAAGATGAAAATGAAACTGAAGATTACTTTGACAACATTTCTGATCGAGAAGACAACCGCGCGAGTGATCCGTTTCTTGAAGGTACAAATGTTTATTCTGATAAAAATTTGGATATTGTTGTTAAATCCGTCGCCCATAAAAGACGGAATCGCTATGAAGTCAATGACCATTTATATAGGGTTACTTTTCATAAAAAAAGAGCTGAGAAAACCACTGTAATTAGCCTGGAATCCGCAATAGAGGTATCTTTAATTAAAATTATTGATCAACTCAAAAAAGTTTATCGAAGAGATAATCAACACCAAATTTATGTTACTATTATTGAAAAACGAATAAAAAATGGCCTGAATAGTGGAAACTATAGTTTAAACACACCTTCTCGGGTTATAGCTCGTTGGGTTCTTTCAATTTTATATAATTATTTAAAGTCAAAACAAACAATGAAACTTAATAAATCTTTTCAGGTAATGATTAAAATTTTGAGTGTAAGGCATATGCGTGAATTGTTGAAGGATAAAAAAAGGAAAAAGCCTTTTCGACCCCATATGTATCATTGAAAAACCTTTGAATTCGAATATAGAATAAAATAAAGGAATTAATAAAAATATTTGTGTCCTTGTTGTAGATTCGCCGCCTGCTGAATCCACTGCTCGAAGAAACTGGAGGAGAACTGTTCCGGTAGGATATCCCGAATATCCGACGGCCTTTAAAAACATGAATGCTCTCCTATCTCTTGTGTTTGCTTATTATTATGCACTATTTCTAGAAGGACTTGACCCTGCAACGTATCGAATGTTTTCATTTTATTGCTCCCCTAGTGAATCTGAGCGAAATGAAGTTGGTCATTTTATTGAAACACAGCTTAAGCCTTTTCAAAATATTATTGGCAAAAACATAAATCTCAATTCTATTTCTAACCTGGCACCATTTATTTTAGAAAAGAAGGTTCAGTTTTGTACGTTTCAGGATAATTTTGTATTTTCTGCTCAATTGCATATTTTTCATAAGGAAACGGGAATTTGGATGGAAAGTTTTCCGCGCGATTTTCAACCAAATAAACGTCAGCTTTATTTCTTTGGAGAGTATGAAAATGCAGAAATCGTCAATTTGGAAGTAATTTTGGAAATGGACGCATTTTTTCTTCTTTTTGGGTATTTTTGCTTCTACTGCAAAAAGCATTTTTTAAGTAAAAAATTTCAACACATGTGTAAATCAGCATTTAATTGTTTCGCCTGTCGCAGACCCCTACAAACAAGTGCTACATATGTAAACCGTTTAAACAAAAAATACTTTTGTAATAGTAGTATCTCTGTTTCCGTAGCAGAAACTTGCCTAAAATGTAATATGAGATTGTTATCTGAAACATGCAAAAATTTTCACGTAAAAAATGTTTGTCGCTTTGGCTGGTCTTGCATTCAATGTGGGAAATATTCATACAAAAATAAATTTTTCCCGACCCATAAAGCTATTGAAAGAAACCATATCTGTGGAATGAAAGTATGTTTTCTTTGCGGAATTTCTTTTAAAAAGAGTGAAACTCACCCTTGCCCTTTACAAGTACCAGTTTTACCTAAAGTAGAAAATATCACTTTTTTAGGTTTTTTAGATTGTCAACTGTTAGGTCAATCCGAGGGATATTGCAAAGATTGTCTTTCTGAAAATCCTTGTACATTTTGTATGGATAATAAGGATAATTATGTCAATGTTTGTTCTATTGTTTACGAACAAGAATTGCACGGCTTCTTCCATTATAAAATTTTTGCTGATTTTCCTTTTAGTCCTAAGGTTGTCCCTAATTCCACGTTAGTTCCCTACTCTTCTTATCTATGTTCCCGGAAAAGAAAAGCCAAGCAATCGAAAATTTATCGGACAAAGAAAGTAACAAGGACCTTTCCATTAGAAGAGTTTCTGACATTTCTTTTTTCAACTAATATTCGAAACACGACATTTCTTCTTTTTAATAATGGGCCACGAATTTTTGAGGAGATTGTTAAATGTTTATTGCATATGGGCATAGTTCCAAAAGTCATTGCCTACCCACAAATAAGTTTTGTTGAAATAAAAGAAATTTCAGTCCGCTTTGTTAACATGCATAACTTTTTTGACATGCGATTGACAAAATTAGCAGAAGCTGCAAATGTAAAAGAAACATTTTTCCCTCTAAAATGGAACAAAAAAAGTATGTATTCTTATGTTTCACAACCACCTCTCCTAAACGACCTTTTTGACTTTGATGATACTTGGGAGGAGATTGAAAAAAAAAAAGCCTTTATCAAAGCCCTGAAAGATGAAGAATACAATTTTTGCTCTAAATTAATTGAACATTCAAAAGCTTGTCTTAATATAATCTTTCATATGGGCATTCAGTTTCTTAAAACGTCTTTTATTTCACAAGACTTTCTTTACACTTACTTAGAAATTCAAAAAAAATCACACACGTTTCCGTACGTTCATCCCTTTCAACCTCCAATATTCACAAAAGCTGCGTATGCTTATAAACTTTTACTTACGTTTTGTAAGGAAATTAAATCTGTCATTTTTATGCGCCCTCCTATAAATATGCAAAGTTCTATAGCTGAGATTGAATATTGTGCCTATTTGAGGCACTGTCACAAAGGACATGAATTTCAAGATGCTTGGTCCCCTTGTGGACAGAAACACTATTTTGAAACCTTCCCAGACTCTTATTCCCCAAGTTTGAAAACAGCATTTTTTTTTAACGGCTGTGTTATACATGGTCATTGTAAAACAGAATGTAAGTTTCAACGTTCGATATACTCTTCGAAAAATTTTTTGGGAATATCCTTTGAAGACGCTCTTAATACTTTTGAAGAAAAGGTGGAAAAATTGAAGAGAAATCATCCGGAAGATATACGTTTCATAGAAATCCAATGGGAATGTGAGTGGCTTCACAAAAAAAAAACCGATAAATTGGTGATTGACTTTTTAAAAAACTCTTTCACCAAAGCACCTAATTACCGATTAGAAGCCCATGCTACAGGTAAGTCATGCCCACTATTTTTCTGCCAATATTAACAGAGTCTTTCTTAGTGCGTGGAGGAATCAATGAGGTTTTTGCGTGCTACTGGGATACTACTTTACAGCCTAACAAAATTATGCGCTACGTAGATATGAATTCGGCGCATACAGCAGCTGCTTTTGAAGAATTTCCTATAGGGGACTATAAAGTAAGTTGCAGCATTGTTCTCTTTCACATTTAACAGTATTATTTCAGATTTTCACAAACTTGGACGCCATTTCGTGCAATTCGAAACTAATATTTCCAAATGGAATACCATTATATGGATTGGTACTAATAAGAGTTGTGCCACCAAAGCACCTTATAATACCATTTCTTATGTTTCGATCTCACAAGACTAAGCACACAAGTATCCCATTATGTTCAAGCTGTGCTGATTTACAGCAGACAGATCCATGCAAACATAAAAATAATAAAAGGTAAAGCGCGTTATTTAATACTTTGTCCTATTAAAAAAATTTTTTTAGAGGATGGATCGGGGCGTATACGACGATTGAAATAGAATATGCTTTGGAACTTGGATATATAGTAGAACATGTCTATGAATGCTACCATTTTTCTTCAAAAGAAACAGTTTTAAAAAACTATATGAAAGTTTTGTCACACCTGAAATTAAAATATTCCATTCCAAAGACAAATGATCCTACATTTTTTGCTGAGTTGAATTCAAAGATGGAATTTCATTCTTCGATGAAACTTTCAAACGAAAATGTCAAAGAAGATGCGATGTTAAAAGAACATTTTAAAATTCTAATGAACTGTGGACTAGGAAAATTTGCACAAAAATCAAAACCACTGACCACAAAATTTATACGAAATCAGGTAATTCAAACTTTAAAAAAGGTAAATCTTAACTTTTTCTTCTTTACTTATTCTCTTTTTTCTAGCGTGACTTGGAAAAAATAGTACAAAATGAAGAAACTGTAGAGAATGTAATCGATATAGATGATTTTTTTTGCCAACTTGTTACAAAAAAGGAAGAAAAGTCTTTGAATATTGATCGCAAAACTAACTGCACTATTCTTGCCTTCATTACAGCAAGAAATAGAATTCGATTGCATCGTCAAATGATTCAATTGCAAAATGCTGGATGCACTCTCTTTTATTGTGATACTGACAGTATTTTATTCACAACTTTAAAAGGCGAGCCTATACCTTTGCCAATCAGTCCGGCAATTGGTGATTTTAAATATGAGATCCCTGAAACTTCCAGCATTCTAAGTTTTGATGCTTATGGCCGAAAAAATTTTGAGCTAAGTATTGATCACTCGCAGGGAAAAATCGAAAAAATTACTAAAGTTTGTGGGATGACTATTTCACCAAAATTTGTACAAGACGAGTTAAAACACCGTAGCAAAATATGTCCCATTCAGGTAAAACAGCTAAGAAATCGGTTTACGAAAGAAGACGGAATCCACAAAGCAACAATATCAAAATTCACATTAAAAAAAACACGAAATTGTGAACGTAGAGTGAAAACGAATACTCCATGCTTAGAAACAGTGCCATGGGGATGCCCATAATTTTATTTCTATCAATAAAACATAAATAAAAATATGAGTCAGAGACATTTATGGGCGAGCAACGGTCATTTTTGAATCCCGATGGTGGATGGAAAGCCAAAATAAGTGCGTTCGTTACTACTGTGATCACTTGTTCTCGGACTTTTTGGATCTTGAGCTGCGAAGATTCATTGTAAAGGGAGGAATTTCTTTCTTCTGACTCTTTTTGCTTGCCTTTTTTTCCGTCTTTTTGGGATCTCCCGACTCTTTCCCCTCATCTTTCCCCGCATCTTTCTTAAAACTTTTACTCGTAACTCCCTTTCCTTTCTTTGGAGCAGCTACCTTTTGTGTGACCTTTTTTTCTTTCTCTTCTTTCTTCTTTTCCGCCTTCTCCTCCGCCTTCTCTTTGGCACGTTTATACGAACAAGAAGCCATTTCACCTATAGCTGCCGTTGTAGCTCCAAGCGACGATGAAAGTAAAATTTTCTTTTTGACTAGTTCAAGGGGACTTTTTTTGTTCACCCGCTTTATGCCTCGTAGATAGTCACCCTCGCTCTCAGAATCGATGCCATAAAGAATTTCGTCTTGTAAGGAATCTTCTGCCAGTTCGCGCCTAACAAGGTCTTCCTCGATATCTAAAAACTGAGCATCAAGAACAGACTTTCCTTTGCTCTTTTCCCCTTTTTCTACCTCTGCATCTCTCTCCTCCTTGCTGTCACCTACGTCCTTTTCCTTTTCCTTATTTTCATACGTCTGAATTTCATTCAGCATTTGTTCCGAAGGCATTTTGGTACTTGTAGTAGTGGTGGTAGCTGTGGTAGTAGTGGTAGTAGTGGTAGTGGTAGTGGTAGTAGTAGTAGTCGTGGTGGTGGTAGTCATGATAGGAGACGTAGTCACTGTGGTTGACGGTGTTGGTGACTTGGTGGGATTTAAAGCCGATGTTGATGGGGAATCGGGGAGAGAACCAACTGGAATTGGGGTTGACGATTTTGGAAACGAATTATTCTCGGTTTGGAGCCGCAAAACTTCCTCCATACCAAAAGCTGCCCTTAAAATTTCTTGTGAGGTCTCGCGTTCATCAAAAATCTTTTTGATAATTTTTCGTTTCGCCTGTTTCCTTTCTTCTCTTTCTTTCTGCAACGCAGCGTTTTTCCTTTCAACCTCTTCTAAAAATAATTCTTTTGGGGTTTTCGCAGCGGGCTCCAGTGCAATAGTTTCCTCGGTTTTCTTCTCCTTTCGCCTTTTTCTTGTACCTCTTTCCCTTATTCGCTCTGCTGTTTCAGTTTCCTTTTGCTGTTGTTCGTCTTCTGCCTCCTCCTTTTCGTGCGGTTCGCCTTCGTCCTCCTCGACATTGTCTTCTTCCTCTTCCTCTCCCTCTTTTTCCGCTCCGGTACCTCTTAAACCTATAAAACTACTTAAATTGTGGCATATCTGCTGAAATGTAGTTTTTTCTTTTGCTTGCGAGCCTTGCGAGGTAGAGGGTGCCGTTTGGGAGGTTGAGGGTTGGAGGTTTTTTGTTAGAGAAGGCTCAAATTCGGCCGGCCGTCGAGCAGCAACTTCACCCTGAACAAGAACATCGGTTGCGCCTGCATGTTTTACCCGATGTAAGTCTTCGCTAAGCCCACCA
>JAAUYB010052511.1_pt1 | contig 13162 bp, 14 predicted proteins | sample 7278071 | NCBI WGS metagenome assembly JAAUYB01 (sample SAMN14350121, study PRJNA611818) | marine sediment metagenome | isolation source: surface marine sediment (1.8m) | place: French Polynesia: Moorea | collected 2018-08
AAAACCTACTTAATTTTATATATATAACTCATTGGTAGTGGTCCCAACGCCTGTACATTTTTAATGTGCATATCTTCAAATTAATAAATTCCCAAAACATAGAAACAAAAATCCCCACCCCACCAAAAAATGTGTCTGGTGGAAGTAGTTAGGAAGTATGCATACAAAAAATAAAATGCCCAAAAAATGAAATATGTCTTAAAACAATAAAAAATTTTAAAAAGAAAAAATCCTTAAAAACTTCAAAATAGAAAAGCCCAAAAAACATTTCACCTAATGAATCATCATCTCCTGTGTGCTTTCTTTAACCAATCTATTCCAGTTATGTACAAGGACATTTACAGTGTGAAATACAGTGCACTTTTTGATACATAATTTCTCATGCATGGAAAACTTTAGTACAGAATACCAAATTAAAAAGTAATAGTTTGAAACACTTCTGAACTGTGAGGGTTATTTTTTGGCAAAAGTGTAATTTCTTGCTGATAAGTACATTCAACCAAAACACTGGCTGGCTCCGCTAGGGGTGTACCCCATTTAATGTTTAGTTCAATGGGTCCTACTTCCATTTTGTGGAGGTGCGCGCCATTACACTTGTCAGGTGTTAAATCAAAGACAATGAAAAACCCACCATTCCTGTACACTTCGGGTGATATCATATTAGCTCTAAAGGAATCTTGTATCCCAACACTTTCCATTAGACGGCGATAACCTTGCTGCCATCCTTCTTTTTCACTAGTCCAACTGAAAACAGTAGGTGAAAAGGGAATTCTTCTCCCATTCAAAACGATGGACGCTTCCGAAATGTTCAAATGTTCAAAATTGTATGGATTTCTTTTCCTGTGCCCGTTGAATGCCTCAGTATTAACTTGAGCAACAATAATCTGTGTAGGAATGCATCCATTAGTATGAATGTGCTCTCTAAAGTTAGTTGCAGCTTTGCTTACTGACCACGGTCTAAGCACTGTTTTCGGACACACTATTTTTACAATTTGAGATGGACCAAGAACAGCATTACTTCCTCCATCAACTAAAACCACTCTTGAGTAATTAACCACTAGAGATGAAATGGGAACAGCGTAGTTATCTTCACCATATTTCTTATCATTGGCTGTCTTTCCACCAAGCACAAGAAATGCAGCAGATTGACGATTAAAGCGAAGTCCCAGTGTTCTATCAGGTGGCAGGTACTTATCTCCTCTTGTAATATCAAGGTTAATCTTGAAACTTAGGTGTAGTGTTTGAGATTTTTCTGAAAATGCAGCCCTCTTTTTGTATCCATCATTTCCTTCTGTTTTTTCAACTTCATCATGTTTTCCAGGTGTATCTTCATACCAATAGTTTAGTAGCATTGGTCCTTGTCTAGACTCTCTAGACGCTGTAAGCATTTTTTCAATAGTGTTTTTGTATCCATAGTAGTCTGTGGTTTGACTATCAAAGGATGCCTTGTCTATGAAAGGTTCAATAGACTTGAAAAGTGAATCTGACAGGTTGTTAACAAAGGAGAAATCTTCATCATCTCCACATGCTGTTTTTCCATCACGCCTTGTAAATTTAACTTCAACATCACAAACCAGACTTGACAGGTCAAGAAAGCTGCCGTCGCCAGAAGGAACAATATTAACTTCAATAGGACCATCTCCTTCTGTAGTTGAGATTGGATAAGCCTGCATGTCAATGCATTTCTTTTGCATAGTATCTACAGAAAATTTACTTCTGTAATTAAGTCGGCTAGACATAGAATGTGCAAAATCTAGTCCCTTAGCGCCACCTGCGCCAATTTTATTATGTGGATCCATGATGAGCAAGACTGGCTTACCAACACACCCATAGTGTTTTGAGCATTCTTCTTATATTTCAATTCTGCCATTGGTTAAACAGAAAGAGAGAACAAGAGAAGAAGCAGCCAATGGATGATTCAAGAAAGTAAACAAAGAGAAATGCTGCCCATTTTTCTTTCCCAGTTATTGTTTAGAAGTGGAAGTGAAGTGTTGCCATCATAGGCAGAGGTTTTACTTATATGATCTGAGTGGCGCAATTTTATCATGGATCGCCGATTTCACTTATGTGACCAATGTGGACGCAAATTTAGTCGCCGAAACAACATGATGCGCCACAAGGAAAAAATGCATAGTGAAGTTGCTGACATTTTTCCGTGTAATTATTGTCCCAAGTTTTTTCGAAGTGCACATAGCTTAGACATTCATAGAGAAACACATGATACACAAACAGAGAGCTTTTCACAAGTACAAAGTGCTCATCGTCGTGTTGTAGAAGTGTTCAGAAGAAATGTCCCTGAAAATATTACCACTATAGATGGATCTTTGTCACATGTTAGAAGATCCATTAGTGATTTACTAATGCGTGAAAGGGCAGAAAAGAAGTGGTTTAAAGCGCAAATTAGTTTACGTGTGAGATATCTTCATGATGAGCCCAACAGAGCAGACAGTACACCTGAACAAATAGATATGAGTTTCAACAGTCATTCTTTTGAACTTTCATCTGGATCTGGATTTGCTGAAGGAAAGAAAGAAGTAAAGAAGCATATAGGAATAGGATTTGACAGAATTAGAAGAGTTGGAGATGATTTCAATGAAAGGGGCTCTAATTGGATACTAGATAAAGCATTATGGATTGATGTCCAATTATTTCAGTGCAAACCACTATCTGCAGGCCATGGCGGCTTCCATTCTGTTGTATACAGAAAAAGCACAGGTGCATTTCGCAGAGTGCTAAAGTACAATTACCAAAATGGTGTAGAGAATGATCACAAGTGTTTTTTCCGTGCTGTGGCCAGACATTTTGTATCCGAAAGTACCCAAAATGCAATTGATGGATTTGTAAATACAAGTATGGATATTTCAGATATTCCTGTTCCTGTAAAAGTATCAGACATAGATAAGTTTGAAAAGCAAAATGCACATTTAAATTTGGCTATTAATGTCATTTATGGTGATGAAGATGGCGATGTTTATCCTGTACGCACATCCCCTCTTATTCGCACTGCTGAAAACATTATTACACTCGCAATGTATCATTTTTGTGTTGTGTCTGACGAGGATGACTGTATGTCTATTTGTGACCATGATGATGGTGACAAAAGTGACCAATTAATGCATTTTGCATATGTTCCAGATTTAGGTGCACTTTTGACCAGAAAAGAGAAAGAAAGATCTTCCACCCGACGCCAATTTTTTTGCCCTAATTGTTTTTCGTGTTTATGGTCACAAAAGGCTTTAAATAATCACCAAGATTGGTGTCTTCAGGAAAGTGCACAAAGAGTTGAAATTCCAGGTCCAAATGAATTTACATACTTTTCTTTAAATAGAGCACTAAGAAAATTCAAAAAACCTTTTATGATATTTTTTGATTTTGAGACATTACAATCCCAAGAAATTGACCAATGCACTTGTGATACTGTAGCAAAATGTAAGCACAAGACAATAGCAGTGAATGAACAAGTACCATTTGCTTATTCTTATGTTGTACTTGACAAAAATAACAAACTATTTGATAAGTATTCTTATGTAGGTAAAGATGCAGAGAAGCACTTTGCAAATCGTATCTTAAAGCTTGGCAGACAACTTTCCAAAAAAATCCAAACCATTGTACCCATGAAATTAAGTGCCCAACAAGAATCTGAGTTTGAACAGACTGATGTTTGCCATATTTGCAGTAAAGTGTTTGACACAAATGGGAAAAAAGTAAGAGATCATTGTCATATAAGTGGTAAATATTTAGGAGCTGCCCATAATATATGCAACATGAGAAGAAGAGAGTCAATGAAGATTCCAGTTTTTGCACACAACTTCAGGTAAATTCAGATTAATTTCCTTACAAATATGTGTACTTATAAATATCAAGTGTTACTTGTTGTCCCACTAAAACAAAAGTACTTTCTTTCAGCGGGTTTGACTCACATCTCATTGTCAAAGCTTTAGCAGACTCACCTTTAATGGAAAAAATGGATGCCATTCCATTGAATAGTGAAAAATTCAAAATGCTCAGTGTGAATGAACTAACATTTTTAGACTCCAGTGCTTTTCTCCAAGGTTCTCTCAGCTCATTAGTTGAGACATTAGTGAAATCAAATCACCAGTTTGATATTGTCAAAGAAGCTGGGTACAGTGAAAAGGACTTAAAACTGTTATTGCGAAAAGGTGTGTATCCATATGACTATGTGACAGATTTGTCACGTCTAAATGACACAAATCTCCCACCAAGGAAGGAATTTTACAGTAAATTAAAGGCTGAGAACATTACAAGAAAAGACTACTCCCATGCTTGCAAAGTTTGGAAGCATTTTCAGTGCAGAAACTTATCCCATTACACAAAAACATATGTTGCTTCCGACGTTCTTCTCCTAGCTGAGTGTGTCATAAACTTGAGGAACATGATACAGAAAGAATTTGAGCTTGACTTAGCAAACTATCTCTCTCTACCTATGCTTGCAAAAGACATTATGCTGAAAGAGTCACAGGTCAAAATGGAACTAATTAGTGACCATGAAATGATAAACTTAATTAGAAAGAATATTCGAGGTGGCCTCTCTTATGTCAACACCCGATACTGTGACCTAGACAAAATGAAGAATCTTCACCCAGATGAGGATTTTGCCATACTATATGCAGATGCAAACAATCTGGTAAGTTAGACTAGGATTTCATTGTATGAATTTCCCACTTTTCTCTGGGTACCAGGGAAAAATGTGTTGTGTTTCTTTTCCCTTTCTGCATTTCCCGCACACAGCACCTTTCCCTTTTTCACTTGAGTACTTCTCCGCGCGTGCCTCCTTCCCTTTCACTCTGCAAGCTGAAAGAACTTAACACTAACCATTGTGTAGCAGGTGCATTTTTGTCTAAAAAAATTACTATGCATATTGCCTAAAAATATTATGCACTTTGCATAAAATGTTTCTAATGACATTGTCTAAATATTTATTATTTACTTTCAGTATGGACATGCCATGAGTCAGCCAATGCCACTGGACAAATTTAGATGGATGACAGATGAAGAAATATCAAACTTTAATCCTTTAACTGATGTGAATGAGAATGGAATGACAGGAAGATTTTTAGAAGTTGACTTATCCTATCCTTCAAATCTACACTTGGATCATAGTTCATATCCATTAGCTCCAGAACATATGACAATAGAAGAAGATGATCTCAGTCCATATTCTGTTCTTTGTCTTGATGCCATAACAGGAAGAACAAAAGGGACACACTTACATAAAGCGAAGAAATTAGCCTCTAGTTTTAAAACTAGGAAAAACTATTTGTGTCATGAGCAATGTTTACAATTTTATGTGCAACAAGGTTTAAAAGTACTCAAAATTCATAGAGGTATAATTTTTGACCAGAAACAGTTTATGCAGCCATACATTAGTCATTGTGCACAGAAAAGAGCTGCTGCCAAAACAAAAAGCGAAGCAGCTATGTATAAATCCTTAGCAAACTCCTTATATGGAAAAATGATAGAAGATGGTTCAAAGAGAATTTCAGCAGTTTTTTGTACCAACAAAAAATCTGCTCTCAATGCACAGTCAAATCCTAGGTTTAAGCAAGCAACAATCTGTGATGAAAATCTTTCCATTGCTTTTCTCAAAAAGAAAAAGTTGAAACTTGATCAAAATTGGGCTGTAGGCTTCAGTATACTAGAACTAAGTAAACTACATATGGCAAAAATGTGGTATCAGGTTATCAAGCCAAGTTTTAAAGCTGTGAATTTGATCCTTTCAGATACAGATAGTTTTTTGTTCATGGCACATGGAGCAAAATCTCCTCACTCCATGGTAAAAACAATGTTGCCTTTTTTTGACGTCTCAAACTACAAGCCAACACATGCACTTTTTAGCCAAGCTAGGAAAAACCAAGTAGGATTGTTGAAAAATGAAGTACCTAAAGATAGCATAAGAAAAGTTGCTGCAATTAAAGCTAAAACATATGCTTATGAGACTAAACGAAAAAAAGTTAGTAAAAGAAGTAAGGGAGTAAAAAAAGCATACAGAAGACGAATTTTATTTAATCATTATGCAAAAGTTTTAAAGAAAATGTGTTCTATTTCCCTTACTCAATATAGCTTCTTGTCTAGAAAACATCAAATTAAAATGGTAAAGTCTGAAAGAATTGCTTTTTCTTCTTTTGATGACAAGAGATACTATACATGTCCTATTCATTCCATTCCATATGGAAGTAAGCTAATAAAAGCAACAAAAAAAGCGGGGAAATGCCTTTTTTGTAAGAATTCCCTATTTCTTATTTAAGGTAAAAAGCACATTTCCCCAAAATGACTGTCAAGCGTGATATATTTTGCTGTGACAAATAAAAAACTACCTCAAAGTGCGTCTTTCTTTGACATGCCAACATGTGGCACATGCGTGTAATTTTTGCCATTTATTGCTCTGCAGATGTATAAAGAATGGACTTCCACTTATTAGGCACCACCTTTGTCCAACATTTTTTGCTTCCCATATTTCCTCTCCCATATGTTTCCTTTTATCTGACAGTTCTCTAGCTGAGAGGACAAATGGATGTTGTGTCAGCAAAGGGAAAAAAGGGGGCTGCAGCAAAAAAGAAAATGCGCGTGGAACTTTGGTGAAATATGAAGCTACAGTTGAAAAGGCAAAGAGAAAAGTGCACACTTCAGGATCTAAAGCTTACCAAAATATTTTCAAAAGGGAACTTAGCTTTGATTTTGCTTTTAAACTTTAATATCTTGACTGAAAGGCATTTGTGCGAAGAAAAAATAGGAATGAATTTTCCACATTTCATCTTGTTCCCTTCATTTGTAAAGGCGCTCTACTTTGCCACTTCTAGTCTATTAGCACCTTTCATGCACGTGTGCTTAGCACCTGTTTTTTGTATGCTTAAAAAGCGAAAATAATTGAGTTGACAGATGGAAGTACTTTGGCAAAATGCTCCAAAAATATGTCGCACATTTTCCCAAATAAACGTCAATTATGTGGGAAACCAAGCGTGTAGCAAAAGAAATGGGGGAGGGAGAATTGTACACTTGTACACAAAGGGGGAAAGGGTAGAATCAGCATTTGTTACTTGGTACAAAGGAAAAGAAGAGAAAGGGTGACATGATGGCATTTTTATTCCGCCCAATACCCCCCATTTGTGTTCCTGTCAGTTGCTTTGAGTAAATATGCTGCGCAAAAAATAATGGGTGCTTTCACATGAAGGTAAAACTACTTTTGCAGCACTTCACATAGGTAATATAACAGGTACAGTTTTACCGAAAGCAAATCAGTCTGTGTGCTATCGCTGACCTGTTCAGATGGTAGGAAAGAAAAGCTTCAAAATGAAGAAAATTTTATTTTTCTTGCTTGCAGTCCTTTCCCCCGCTTCTTCTCATGACTGCTGCATTGATGAAAGTACTACATCAAATATTCCACAAAACACTACTGTTCCTCCTACTTTTCCTCCACTTAGAAGAACCCACAGAATGACAGAATCTGAAAAGCAAGAGTATATAAAAGCATTGCAAGCATTAGAAAAGAGACAAAACGAACTAAATGGTCTCTTTTCGGATACCCCTATTGGACTTTTCCACTATTTTGGTGATGGACTGGCAGACCTGGGGTATGCTACAACATACTCCGCAATAAATGTGGGTGACACAAAGAGTGTCTTTGCAAGCATAACACCCTTTGTCATGGACCATGCATTTGGACATCAAAAAGTTGTGTTTGAAAGGCTTTTTATGAGGTTATCTAATCTTCTGGAACATATTGCTGGACATGACTGGCCAACAGATCCTAAATCACGTCAGGTAATACTAAATATCATTTGCTCATTTATTTATGATAAAATTTTCTGACCTTTTTTTAGAAACGTGCACCTGGATTTTTCAAACGCAGAAGGGGTGGTAGACTTACTGGTGCTGGATCTTATACCAGTCTTAGCAGTTCTTCAAGTAGATCAAGCGGGAAAGGAACATTTTCTTCTTCTTCTACTACTTCCACCAGTTATAAGAGTGCTTCTTCAAAAATGAAACGACCGAGATTCAGAACAAAAGTTGGACCCCACGGACATCCACAAAGAATAACTATTAATAGTATTTCTCGTCCAGCAGACAATATAAAGCGAAAAACAAAATTTTGGACTACAGTATTCTTGGCTTCAGAGGATTTACACTGCGAAATATGATTTTTGGTGGAATGGGAATGGGAGGGTGGTGGGCATTTGACTATACTATGGACGCCTTAACAACATCACCTGGTGAGGCAGCAATTGATCAATTCAATCGCAATTTTGCTGAATTTGTCAGCTGGAAAATGAATCACACTAATGATGGCATTCAAGAATATGGAAATCACAATGATTATGACACAGATGACCTAGGAAGAGGATCTCCTTATGATCCTGAAACACCTATTGAATTAAACAGAAGGAGAATTATTTGGGTTTCTTCAGAATCTGGAGATGAAGCTGCAAGAAGGCACAAGAGAAATGTGAATATGATAAGAATGGAGGAAATGCACTGGTTTAATGCATCCAAATTTTCTTCACGCAAAGTAAGGGATACTTTTTCAGAAGAAAGAAAGTCCCGCCAAAAAAGGTCTGAGACTGTGCAAATGCAATTTGAGGAACTTTTTCACCTAAATATTGAAAAAGAGCTCAACATTCGCACTTATTTAGATGATCTCTTAGATGGAATTGTTACATCTGCTGAGAAGGGTGACTTTTATGAAATTCTATGGTACACACAGTCTATTGTAGACCAATTCGAACAAGTTATGGGTTGCATACATAACAATGGATTTCCTTACCTACTATATTCACACTCAGGTAATTTCTTTCAAACAAGACCAATGAGACATTATATCTAACCTGCTCGCTAAAAATTTTAAAATTGAGCAGGTTAAATATATTATAGTGTCAATTCTGTATTTTCAGATTTGGATAAAATTGTTGACAAAACTAGAGAGAGCTTAATGGGTCTCAATCTTGAAGTTCTACCCAAAAATGGAAATGACTTCCGACATCTTCCTGTCACTTATATATATGATGATGTCAACCAAGCTTTAATTCTCATTGCATCTATGCCTGTGACCAGGGATGATTTGACATTTCTACTGTACAGATATGAAAGTACCCCTATAAATCAGTATGGTGAACTTGTGCACATTGGACCTAAGACTAAGAACATTTTAGCTGTCAATCCCCGCACTGGAACCTATAAGGCTTTAGATGCATCAGAGTTGGCCTCCTGTAGAAATGAGGGCAGAATACACATTTGCATTAGTTTAAATAGTGTATATAAGCATGAGGCAACGAAGAATGGCCCAAATCAAATCAAAGGTGTACATGACAGTACATGTCTGTATAGCATGTACAAAGGACTTATGGCAAGTACCATGCAAACATGTGTATTGTCAGGAGAAACAGCATTCAATGAAAATAATTTGCATGGCGGCATAATCATGGTTACAGCTACAAACATAGCCCAAACTTCTATTTCCTGTGTCCAAGGAATGTATGATTCCATATTACACCGACGAAACTTAAACAAAAGGTTAGTATTACTTATTTAAAATCGTTCCTATGCTTAGCATACCCTATTTCATTTCAGAATTTTCAAGTTACCGCCAGCTTGTAACATTGAATCAACTACCATGAAAGGAATGGGACAAAGAAAAATGTTTACTAAACGACCACGTGAAGCCAAAATCAAGTGGGAAAGCAAATTTCTCAAAATTTTAGCCTTTACTAGTGACATGATAAAGTATCTTGTTCGCCACTCAGAACTACCAGCTAATCCTTCTATTCGCAATGGACTAAGATATGTACAAGACTTAATAAGACGAATGGCGGCAAATGACTAATGTGCATTCAAATGATGACAATATATTTCTCTCTTTGTAAATATACATGATCTAAATACTCTGTTTGCAAAAAGTTCATGTTTTAAAATATACACAGCCTAAAGCAGTCTTTTTTCTTTTGCACAGCCAAACATTTATTTTTGATTTTCTTTGCTTACTATACTACTATACTACACATGACTAACTAACTATACATTCGTCTCCAGCACTCCCCCCTTTTTCCCCCCACCTCCCACCCCCACTGTGCCTTTGGAGACACGAAGGAATTGTTGTTGCTCTTGTGGAGTGGAAAGCTCTGATGATGGCAGTGACTGATCCTCTGCTTGGCGGCCAAGAATTGCCGCCACCTCTTGGCCACCAGAGGTCTGCTCACTCTCAGGCTCCGGCTCCTCTTCGAAAGCACCCTCCACATCTTCCTCTGTTGCCAGAGGGGCCTGGAGGTTGTTCATGGAGAACACCTCCTGAACCTCCTCCCCCTCTTCCACTCCCTCGACCACCTCATCGCAGCAACAGAGCCAAATGATAGCCATCACGATGAGGAATGCGAGGAGGAAGATGACTGTCCCTCCAAGCAGCCAGAGCACGAGCTGAAACAAAAATACATAGGAGTTATATCTATTTTAAAAATACCAATAATGAAACTCACAAGAAAATTTTGATCTTCTAAATAGTTCTTGTGAAGGCGTTTGATGTCTGGGTGCTCAATTTTAAGTGATTTTCTCACATAAAATTCCTCCTCTTCACCCACCTCGTCCTTCGTGAGAGTTTTCTCTCCCTCCTCTCCATCCTTTTCCTCTGCTACTACCACTTCTTCCTCCTCCTCTTTTTCTCCCTTCTCCTCCTCTTTTCCCTCTGACTCCTCCTCTTTTTGCTTGTTCTTCCTCTTTTCCTCCTCCTCTTTTTCCTTCCTCTTTCTCTCTTCCTTCAACCACCATGGTTCCTGGGGAGCAGCCCTGTATGTGCTGTTGACAAATGTCAGGTTTAACCCGACATCAGCTGCTCCCTCTTTGGACGAAACCTTGGGGGAAGAAGTAGAAGTTTTGTTGATTTCTTCCTCCAAAACAGAGATAGCATGAATGAGATCGTTTATCTCATCCATTAAGAGTTCAAACTCATTCTTCTCTTCATCCTCATAGTAGTATTCATCAAATTGATCATCCTTCACTTTCACATTTTCAATTTCGTCTTCATAGTTGTAATTTCCCTCTAATTCAGTGTCCATGTCTATTTTTTCCTCATCAGGTCTTTTATCTTTTTTTGTCCTAGGTGGTCGAAATCCTTTTGGTGGTTTAGGAATGCCTTTAGGCGGCATTCTAGGAGGAGGTCTTACTGGCGGTTTAGGTACTGCTCTAGTTAATATACCACCAAAGAAACCACCTGCCATAGGGTTTGCAGGGGGCACAAATGCATCTAAACTTCTTACCTCTCTTGACAGCCTGATGTGGAAATCAGTACTCTTCCTCCCTTCTGTGGTAGACTCTGCGGTGAAGTCTGTCGTAGTTGTTGTGCTGGTGGAAGGAGAGGTACTACTAGTTGAGGAAGAAGCAGTAGTGCTTGAAGTGGTAGTGCTGGTGGTACTGGCGGTTGAGGTGCTGGTGGAGCTGTTTGTGGTAGAGGTAGTGGTGGAAGTGCTTGTAGTAGTAGTACTTGTGGTGGAGGAGGTTGTTGTAGGAGTGGTCGAAGTGGTAGTTGCAGTAGTACTCGTAGTGGAGGGGCTTGTTGTAGAAATAGTGCTGGAAATGGTTGATGAGGTAGTAATGCAGGGTGCGTTGAGTTCAGCAGCAGAAGTTGAGGTAGTGACTGGCATCTCAGTGGTAGAGGACTCTGTGGTGGTGGTAGTGGTGTCTGGCATGGACTCAGTGGTGGTAGTGGTGTCTGGCATGGACTCTGTGGTGGTTGTGGTGTCTGGCATGGACTCAGTGGTTTTTGTGGTTTCTGGCATGGACTCTGTGGTGCTTGCGGTGTCTGGCATGGACTCAGTGGTGGTTGTGGTGTCTGGCATGGACTCTGTGGTGGTTGTGGTCTCTGACCTGAACTCTGTGGTAGAGGACTCAGTGGTGGTTGTGGTGTCTGGCATGTACTCAGTAGTAGAGGACTCAGTGACGGTTGTGTCAGGTGCACTAGCAGTTGTGCTATCTGTCATGCTTCTTGTGGTGTTCGTAGTGATGGTACTGGTCGCAGTGGTAATGGTGTTGGTTGTAGTGCTCGTGGTGCTCATGGTGGTCGTTGTGCTGGTTGAAGTGCTGGTGCTGGTTGCAGTGCTGGTGCTGGTTGCAGTGCTAGTGCTTGTCTCGTCATCCCAAGATGACAGGGAAACCTTCTGGTGCTGGTGTTGATCCAGGGTACTCCACTCTCCACACGCCAAGCTCAGAGAGAGCACACACAGAATGACCAACTTCATGGTCATCAAGCTTGTCTTGGGTTAGTTTTCTCTCTGGAAACTGCACACACGAGAGTTGTCTTGGAAACTGTACACACACCAGGATATTTAGCTCCCTATATAGAAAGCGCAAGCGCTTCCTTCCTTTTTCTAGGAAGTGATCTGATTGGCTAATTAGCGCGCGTCTTTAAAAGGCAAGCCAAATGCATAAGGAAGAGCGTGCTATGCTTCTTAAAAGCCTGCCTGACCAAACAATCACAAAAGAGAGACAAAGAACTAAGACATAGACCATTAAAATTTTTATTTCCTTTACTAATCACAAAATTATTAAGCAAATGCAGGAATTGTTATATTAGCATTTTGTTGCCTAACATAAGTATTCGAAACAGAAACAATAAGTTTATCTATGGCATTCCAGAATCTATCATTATCATTTTTAACAATAACAACTATAAGAATTGTTACCAAAGAAAATATTCCTATACAAATTTTCTGCCAAACATCTCTACATGCAGGTTTTTTTAAATTAGACATAAGACTCTGTTTTCCTTCTTCCTCTGCAACATTTGCAGGGAGCGCTCTCGTCGCTTCAGTAATAACGCTTATTGCCTCAGAGGTCATTATGATGCATTTATTCTTTATCAAACACTTATGATGCATTTATTCTTTATCAGACACAAATATGTTCTTATATTTTATCCAAAAACGTCTCTAAATCTAATGTATGTGTAGCATAGTATTCTACTGCTTCTTCTATTGTCTTCCACTCACTTTGATCATCATATCCATCATCATCATCATCATCATCCTCATCAGCATCATCATCATCAGCATCATCATCATCTTCATCATCATCATCATCAGCATCATCATCGTCTACGTCGTCATCATCATCGTCGTCCGAAACAGAATCATAACCCTGGTCATCATCACCATCATCCTCACCA
>JAAUYB010104059.1_pt1 | contig 13161 bp, 9 predicted proteins | sample 7278071 | NCBI WGS metagenome assembly JAAUYB01 (sample SAMN14350121, study PRJNA611818) | marine sediment metagenome | isolation source: surface marine sediment (1.8m) | place: French Polynesia: Moorea | collected 2018-08
GATGAGGATGAAGCCGACGAAAAGGGCCAGGCCTTGTCCAATCATGACCAGGCTTTCGGCCATCTGGTGGGGCGCACCCCAGCACACCGCCACGAACTCGGCCAGCACCCACCCCGACACAACAACCACGGCAAAAACACCGACGCACTCAATAGTATGAGCCAAATCGAGAGGTACTTGACACATTCCAACCTGTCGGAAAAGTTCTACGACGCCATATTGTGTATAATGAGGTTCGCTGTAAGACAGGAAGGAAGATACTAAAGATATATTTCTCTCTTTCAGTCAGTTGAGTTAGTCGAGCGCTCTCTCTCCTTTTACTCTATACAGAGCGAGAGTGGTTTTTGCAGTTCTTTGGATTCCTGGAGCACTGACCTGGAATTTGCTGGATATCAAGACTTGTAGACGAATCTGGAGGTCAAAGTTGAGGTCGAAGTTGAGGTCAAGGCTGAGGTTAAGATTGCAAGGCCGTTTTTTCACCAACGCTGTCCGTCTCTTACTCTCTGTCTCTGTTTCTTTCTCGTTGCTTTTCACTTTTGTTTTGATCAAAACAAATCAGCTGTTGATGTGTCACTTAACCAAATTGTGTCAGCTCTCGTAATATAGAAAGAAGAAAAAGAACGCAAAGTTGGAGGTCGACCTTGCTGTCTCTTTGAGGTCACATCTAAGTCAGGTAAGCTTCCTAGAGACTCATAGTCAATCAGCCTTACCTCAACACTTTGGGGCTTAAGCTTGGTGCAATAGAATTATATAAAATATTGTAATAACTTTGTTTCTGAAAAAACCGAAGTGTTACTCCTTTATTTTTTTTCGTAAGGTACTGCTGCAGGAGGCCCATCTCGCCCATCTACTGCTGCAGGAGGCCCATCTCGCCCATCTACTGCTGCAGGAGGCCCATCTATTGCTGCACTTACAACAGTCCAAAAGGGGGTGGGGAAGTATTTCCTCAATGTGGGGGTATTACAGATTACAGGCCTCCCCCTCCTCCTCCTTTTTCAGTGTGTCGTCGCCGGCCTCCTCCTCCTCCTTCTTCTTCTTCTCCTCCTCCTCCTCCTCCTCCTCGACCTCCTCCTTTTGCTCATTGCAGGCCTCCTCCTCCTCCTCCTCCTTTTGCAGTGTGTTGTAGCTGGCCTCCTTTTGCAGATTGCCATCGTCAGACTCCGTTAGCAGTTGTCAGCAGCTCCTCCTTCTAGTGCAGTTTGTTGTTGATGCCGACACCACCACCATCATTATCAGCATCATCCGCCGCCAAGATTGCCGTCGCCACGATCTTTTTAGTTTCTTGGTGGCTCCCTGTCTCCCTTCTCCTTCGCTACCTCATGGGCACACATGGGCAAGGGGGGGGGGGGGGGGGAAGGGGGGATTCCCCCTCCTGAGGGTCAACCCTTATTTAAAAACGTACAAACCCATATTTTGTGTAACCCCCCCGGCACCACCGAAAAAACCGTTGCTCACCCACGTGTGCTCATGGGGTACCAATGCTGGCCTTCCAGAAGTTGCCCGGCAGGATGCTGAATTTGCTGATTACGTCCTCCTCCAATAGCAAGGCCTAAATGAAACAACAATTGAATTGTTGGTGTTTGCCTACATGATCTAAAATTTGGCACATTCCATCATTGGACCTTTTTCCCCAGGGACACAGTAAAAGCCGGGGACGGGATTTGACGGTTTGACAGGTGTTGACGAAACTGCGCCGATCCCTTTCAAACTGCGCTGATCCCTTTGAAACTAGCTTCGCTGATCTTTATTATCGGATCTTTATTATAACCGAGCTGCGATTTTTCAAAGATTTTGGTTTGATTTGAGGTTGAATGCAATAGCTCGGTTTCCTTTAGAAACTTTGCCTATTCCTTTTATAGAAACTGCGCCGATTCCTTTAAGAAACTGCGCCGAATCATTTTAGAAACTGCGCTGATTCCTTTTAGTTCTGTTAACGCCCTTGCAATTTGTCAAAGCCCATCCCTTGACAAACCACATTATTAACTATGCCAGTTCCCACTTTCCCCCCAAATATAAACTATGCCATTGAAAACTGTGCCGAACCATCCAAATAGGAGTTTTAAAAACCCAAAATATCTTGGTTAGTTCTTTATAACTCAGTCAATCCTTTGAAATTCCTCGCCGCAGATTGTTGAACTTACGTGGTAGTCTGTTCTTTTTTTGCCTCGTTTTTAGGCCCGCTCTTTTGCTCTTTTGCCTTGTTTTTGAGCCTGCTTTTTTTCACTTTTTTGCCTCTTTTGTGGGTCCGCACTTTTGCCCATTTTTTGCCTTGTTTTTTGGGCTGCTCTTTTGCCCTTCTTAAGCTTTTTTTGGGCTTTGTTTTGGGACCCGTTTTCTCATCCTTTTTTGCCTCGTTTTTGGGTCCGCTCTTTTTCACTTTTTCACCTTGTTTTTGGGTCCGCTCTTTTTCACTTTTTTGCTTTGTTTTTGGGTCCGCTCTTTTTTACTTTTTTGCCTCGTTTTTGGGTCTGCTCTTTTTTACTTTTTTGCTTCGTTTTTGGGTCCGTTCTTTTACACTTTTTTGCTACGTTTTTAGGTCGCTCTTTTGCTCTTCTTTTGGGCTTTGCTCGGGGTTTGTTGCAGTTTACTCACAGCATGGTTTCAGTTTTTTTAGGTATATTTTTTTAAACAAAAATAACAATTGGGCGCAGTTTTTTAAAGGGGTTCGGCGCTGGTAACTCGGCGCTGTTATTTTTTTTACAAAAAAATCAACAAAGTATCATTCGGCGCAGTTTTTAAAAACAGTTTGGCGCCATTTACTCGGCATGGTTTGTTTGTTTTTAGAAAAAAATATTTTTTCTTGCATAAAGTATAATTTGGCGCAGTTTGTAAAGGGCTTTGGCGCAGTTTACTTGGCGCGGTTTAATATTTCTTTTTTAATAATTTTTTTTTCGTCGCAGATTATAAAGTGGTTCGTCGCAGTTCGTCAACGCCCGTCAAACCGTCAAATCCCGGCCAAGGCTTTTACTGTGCCCCATTTTCCCCATTCCCTATCAGTGTGAAGCTGCTTGACCAAAAGGTTCTCCCTCACCATGTCCACAAAGTAATCCATCAGAATATGTTGGTAAACTTTCAAAAATTGGTTGTTTAGGAGGTGAATCATATTGAAAACACTTCCAACCCTTCTAAAGGGTGCCTGGAAGTAACTCACAATGAGAAGGCCATAAAAAACTTGTAAGTGGAAAACAGGGTCTCCTGCATGGATATATCACATTCTTGACACTTTCAATCCTTTAAAAGGGGGTTCGGAAGTGTCTTCACAATTGAGAAGTAATGTTGGGACTTGCAGGTAGAAAACAGTATCTCCTACAAGGGTGTGCCATATTGTTAACACTTCCAACCCATTTTAAGGGGGTCTGGAAGGGTGTCCACAATTGGGAGGCATTGTCTTGACTTAAAATTCCTGCTCAGGGTGTTCCAGCAGGGTGTCCCACAATAGCACCCCTTTCAAGTAATTATAAGTGTGTGCTGAAGTGTGTTCATAATAGGGAAGTAATAACCACACTTGCAAGTGGACAACAGTGTGTATGAAAGGATGTGTCATATTATTGACACTTTCAATACTCCTTCCAGTGTGTCCAACAGGAAAGAGCCCTTGTTTTTGCCTCCCAGCTTCCTCCTAGGGAACATAATGTGCAAAAATCTTATTATGGGCCCTGCAAAATCAATGGAAGGGAGTTCGGAAGGTAAATTCAAAGATTTTATTACGAGAAAACGCTGGTTGGGCAGCTATGTATAGTATATTCTTTCCTGTCTTACCGTGAACTATGTATCATACTTAACGACTACTGTACAAATTTAATACTTTTTCCAGTATTACCAATCAAGACAAGGGTGTTTTTCCCCAAACTCCAATTGTTTTTGCTAGACCATTTACTGATACTTAAATACAAGTTAAATAGGAGCTTTCTTTTAGTTCTTTTCACATTTGTGGCAACATACCTGTTGGAAAAAACTAGACATTTCCTTGATTTTGTTCTGCGGAATTTTTGAAAAGAAACTTTTTTCATTCTCTTTGGTTCTGTTCATTGGCTTGCTGTCAGGGTGAAAAAGCTTATCCTAGAGAAATCAGTAAAGTAATTGATTGCAACAGGAGGATTGATACCCTTATATTTAGTAAATTAAAAACAAACTGAAGATCAGAGTGAAAAGTTTCCATTTTCAAAATTGCATCAAATTGAACCTAAAAATGCTTCTGGCTAGGTATATGGAAAAGGCTTATTTAAAACAAACCTGACAGAAGTTGCACATTGACAACATAGGAGAAAAATGTCCGTCAAGTGCTCTAAAGCTATTATCAAGAAGAAATTGCACAACTTCAAGGGGTGATGGTCTGAAATACTGCAACATTTTTAGGCAAATTTATTTCAACTATTTTTTTACATCAGGCAAAAATATAAGATGGATTATTGTTTTCAGTCAGATGTACTGTATATATACATTTTATGTAGGATTCAATCAAATTACCTTCTTTTCAATTGTTGGTAGAGTGAGTTCATGCCATGAGGATACTGACTTTCAACTATTGTGCTTCCTTCTGGTCCAAATCTTTGATAGTAGGCTGACACAAGTCGAGAAAATGGATGCCTAATGGTAACAAAGGTGAATGTTTCAGGCCTGTAGAAAATAAAAAGCTTTTTTAACAACCTTTTAGCACTATTGGCATCTCAAAACAAAAGAAAAAAATAAGGACAATAGTTAGCTTGCTTGTTTGTTCTTGGGTACTTTGTTTCCAAGGACAGCTGGTCGACAATATGGACAATTTTGCTTTTATCCTTTCTTTCATACATTATTGTATTATAACTTGACTGTGTCACAGGCATTCTATAAGATTATACATTCAGATCTTAGAAGTCTGTCTGTACAAAAGACAGAGATGAATCCCCTTCTTTTACTCCTCTCAAGAGAGCAAGGACAAAGGCATTGTTCCTTCATATTACATTTTGGAACACAGACACCACCATATGTAATTGCCTCAAAAGACTGCATACTGTGTTTTGTAACAGCAACATCATCTCGATGGTGGTTGGGTTCAGCAGTTTTCCACTCTGTTGTCCATCCTCAGGAGCTGCACATTTTGCTTGCTGTATTTCAAAAGCAGTGAGAACCTAAACAACCATAAATGCGGCCCATTCACAACATAGTAAACATATTTGTGTGTTTTCCAAAAAAAACCTATTATGCAAATTAAAGATGCAGCAAATAGATTTGGTAAAATTTTGCAGCATATTTGCGGTGCTGCAGCTCTCTGCATTTCTGCAGAAAAATTGTGACATTTTTTAATTTGTGTTACCTTTTGCGGCATGGCACTTTTTATGTCCCAATTTTGCAGTGCAGAAATAATGCCGTGATATATCAGGAAGTGTCCTACTTTGGCATTTTTGTGGCAAGAATGTATGAAAAAAGGTTTTTAACCACCAAAATTCATTTTTTGCCGTTTATTGGTTGGTAAGGGAAAGCCCAACCAATCTGTCTAGTGTCTCCCAAGGGTGTTGAAGGGTGTTGTATGGTGTGCCCAAAAGTCCGTACAAGCGTGACATTGTGTTTTTAGTGCATTGAAAAAGGGTGTTGCCCGACGAATTTGGAAGTCGGTATAGTTTTTTTGACTCGGTACTAGAACGGTTACTGACGAACTACCGAGCTCATACTGACTAGTGAAAATGGTGGTCGGTAAATTTAAATTACGTACCATCGTAAATTTCAAAATATGAAAAACTGCTAGGGGCGGCCCCCGTAGCACAACGGCTAGCACTCCTGACTCTCATGCAGAAGGTCCAGGGTTCAAGTCCCGGTGCCGCCCCACCAACTTTCGGCCAGTTTGGAGCCTGTCCATCCCCATACCCCGCCTAAAGTCAAAATAATGGCAAGGTCTTCCCTGAAGAAGGCAAAGTTGGGGCCGAAGGACTGTGGTTCCGGAGAGCCCTACGGGAAGCACAAAAAAAAAATGAAAAACTACTCAGTAGATTTTGATTACCGACCATCACACATATGTTGGTCATAACTTAGTACTATATGTCCGTCGTGAGTCGGTACTTTTACAGGAAATAAACGGCGTCAATATATATGTTGGTCATGAGTCGGACGATCTCGGAACCTCTCAAAAAAAAGTTCTCGCAAAAGTGAGCTCCGTGATCAAAATCACTAACGAGCCCATTGGGCCCCCCCCCGGGGACTTCTGAGGAGTTGAGACACCGGCAGGCCCTCTCCCACGGCAAGTGCAACTTTTCCCTGGCCTCTCACGGCCCAGGGTGAACGCCTAACTGCCTCCCGCTGGGCACCTTTTCTGCTGTTAGGAGAAAAAAAAGAAAAATAAAAAAATAAAAAAGGAGGCCTGGCTTCATTACCACATAAGGACCACATCATCAAGTCCAAGCGAAAGTGGTCAGTATTTTTGTCGGTAAATGGTCAGCAACTGTGAAAATACTTGCAGTTATTTTATTTGCCGCCCGACAGATGTGATGAAGAGCAGCCCGACAGGAGGGCCAGAAAGGAGGACAGCCTCATCAGGGGCAAGAACCACTCTGGCCCGCCTTGTTTGATGGCAACCTCATCGGGTACATCTTCCCCTGGCACCCCAAAGGGTACGATTCTCGGTCATTGGTCAGTAGTTGACATGTAACGGTTCTTGTATGTGTCACTTCTACAGATACCAAGACCACGAGCCCATCATGAATAACTGCAAGGAGTGTTACGTCATCCCCGAGGAGCTACTCCAAATGCTCGTGGACAGGATGCTGGTGCTGAGCGATGACAGGAAGGAGGCCAGGAAGAGGATAAAGACGTTCCTGGAGCGCCGGAGGACAGCCCAAGGACACCAGGCCATGGTAACCCAGTAGATAGTCGGTAGTTGGTCAGTCGCTTAATAATGACATGTCATTTTCTAGGCTGCCATCCGCCGCAACAAGTGGAGGTGCAAGGTAGCCTACTACTGTGCGCTGCATTAGGAGGCACAACTCAAGGTCATCTGGGGTATGGCGCCCTTCCGCCACAGGGACAGTGAGGACAGGAAGCAGGCGTGGCTGACACAGTACAAGGACTAGGACAGGATCGTCCAAGCGTACGAGGACAGGAAGAACCACAAAGTGGTTTGTATTAAAATCGGCAAATGCTCAGCAACCGATCAAATACTGGCAATTTTTTTCCCACAGCCAAACAGATGCGGGGAGGAGGACTCCGAGAAGAACACCAGGAAGGAGGAGGCCGCCATCCGCGGGAGGACCCACGCAGGCCCATACGTGTAGGCACAGCAGCAACAGGAAGAGGCAGAAGCGGAACATGAAAAAGCAAAGATTTAAAGTCAAAAGTTGGTAGTTGGTCAGAGTAAAAAAAGTGTCATTTTTTTATTCGAGAAGTGCTTTTATGATCCCACGTTTTTTTGTCACGTTTTGTATATAAATTCGTTGTGACGGCTGTTTAAAAAAGAAAACACAGCTATTTCATACAATATTCATTACTGACTTAGTACTGACTTATTGCCGACTCTCACTGAGGGATCTGGATGGGCGCAGTAGCGTGGAAATGGGTATGAAATACTGATGGAGTACCGATTTAATACCGGGATCATGCTCGCTTTTTTTGCTGGGCTGGTTCCGACGTACCGTGGTTGTGCTGGCGTGGTTCTCGAGTGAGACCCTACCGGCGAAAAAACTGACCTACCGGAGACGTACTATTGGGCTGGAATACTGTGCATTTAGTGATTTACTACCGACATTGACTACTGACCATCTACTGACTTGTGCATATATCGGTATTTTTGTAGGCATATAAATCTACCAACGAAACCACAAAGGTCGGTAGGGGCCCGGTAATTTTCCCGGTCACAGGTCGGTACTAGCCAAAAGTGTCACGCTTAAGTGGTCATTGAGAATGAAATTTTTGTCGGTATTTTTGTCAGTACAGTACATAAAAAAGTACCATCCTATGACCTCAAAATTTGTCGGGTGGTTTGTCCTTATTTAAAAAATGTATTGTGACTTTAAATTGAGGAAAAACATCATTACTACTACTAGCAATGTAAGGCACTCGCCCTGTCACTGTCCAGCATCCCTCAGCCCATAGCAGTATCACTCCTAGAATTCCTATAAGGAAAAAAGAAGTGTACACAATACAAGAGCCCCAACCTGCTCCTGCTCCTCGGTCCGCAGCAGCTCGTTCGTCTCTCCGCCACTCCCTGCCGCTCCCCACCTGCTGCCACTCCTTTGATGCTCCCATGCCTACTTCCCGACAAGAATTGATCTCACATTTTGAGGTTTTCTAGGCATAATATGTTCAAAGATATGCTCACGTTAAAGAAAATTGTGTTCTATGTCTGTGGCTGAACCATTATGCTCATGGGAAACAGTGACCAGAGCATATTTTTTTGAAATGTGCTCACGGAGAAGACATTGCCCAGCATCATGCTACACATTTTTTTCCATTATGCTCACTTTAAACAAATACTTCGATCAACATAATATGACGTACAGCACAAGTGGTCATGTCATATTTTGTCTCCACTGTGCCCACAAGTGACAGTCCTCAATTTGACTTGTTTTACCATTCTGTAAGCCTTGCAGTGGTTGAAATGGAGTGTAAATGGTAAATAAGCAATGTTGTGATTCTAATCATATCACATCACCTTTATTTTTTAAAATAGGGTCTGTCCACTAATCATGCTCATTTTATTGGTGTAATGTGTTGACAATATTTCAATGCTAAATGTATGTCAGTGTAAATACATTTTTGGCACATTTTTGCAGCCATGTGCACACAATGGTATGTGTCCTTGCCTTCTTCCTCTTCTCCTGCCTCTCCTTTGCTTTCTCCCTTTGCTTATCTCTCAATTGCAGGGAGCTGAAGTACTTCTTTTGACTGTTTTTGTCCTTGCTGGTGTTAGATCTCTTCAATATTGTTCTATCTTGAATTGTCAGCTGATGTGGTACCCTTGCAAAAGGATGAACATAACCTCACCCCAAACCCTTCTTATTATGAACACATTATGTGATTCCTACATAATATGCTCCACAAGTGAAGCATATAATTGAGCTTGAAAAGTGTATCCTATAATATAGAGCACAATGTGGAACATATTATGCTCCATTGTGCTCACAAATTACTTTCCCGCCAAAAAACAAAAGAAGAAGAAGTTTGGGAAATTTTTGTCAGTTTGTGTATGAAGCTTGAAACAACAAGATGTGCACCCATGAGGTCTTGAAATTACTTTAAAGTGGACAACAAGGAGGCAGACATGGAACTGAGCAAGGTGAATTCCATGAGGCAAGAAACTGCATAGCCACAAGAACCTGCTCAAGGACAAGGACTTCACTTGGGTGGTGGAAATATCTGAATTCATCAATGCTCTGCTACATCCCAGAGGACTTGTGGATGACCAGTTCACCACCAGCAAGAAGAGAGCACAAGATATTGGCTCCAGTTCAAGTTTAGGCAAGTTTGTGAGGGTTCCAGTTGGCGAAAGCATATTATATGAAAATGTGCTCATTTTATTGTTTTGAAAGCATATTTTGGGACACATTGCTTGCACAATGTGCTCACAGCTTGATTAAATAGAACCTTTTTCCAACTTTTTTAAACAAATTCCCATCTACTTCCAGACATTTTTCTTAGCTGCCCTGGGCTCTAAATATTTGAATTAGCTTGAAAACTTCTTCAAAAAGTCATTGCAAGTCATTTGTCCTAGGCTTTTTTGAATTTTAGCCCATGACCCAAGCACATTTTACATAAAATATGTTCATATTTCATACAATCCCATCATGCCATGAAGGGGCCTATGAAAATGGGGAAATACAGTAGGGCCACCAAGATCTCCTTGGGGGAAGCCTACTACCAGGTGGTCATAATCAACCCCCAAGAGATCCCACATAAGAAGAATATGTACTCATAGGTGAGTTGAAAAAGGTAAAAAATATTTTGAGCATAATAGTAATTACTATACCATTTCATTCCAGTCATCTGCAAGTGCCATCTCACAATGAAATTAGCTTCACCACTGGCACCTGTTAACGAGAAGTCACCAGAGGCATCAAAGACAAGGGAAGCAGAAGTGAAAGCAAAAGAAAGAAGATAAAGTACAGGAGCACATGTTCAAGAAACATGAAGAACACAATTGGCTAAAAATTTGCCCATTTTTAAAAAGTACATTTTCTGCCCATGTCTTGCACGAAATATGATCATGGTGAATTCCTCTTTATTAAAAGAACAAAACACATTCAGAAGACATTATTGTTTTGATGTGCTCATGATGTGTGTTTATCTGGCTAAATATTGAAGTCCAGGTTGGGTATAATGTTCAATAAAAGAAACAAACAGGTTAGAATGTAGATTCTGTTCCCTGTGTCGCTTGATTTAATATAAAAACTGAAGGGATAGAAAGGGTAAGAAGCTACACAAGACTACATATTATGCACACAATATTTTTTATTCCACATCAATACCTGTGAGCATAATGAATGCAAAATAGGTTTTTAATAGATATATTTAATATTTAATTATAATTTAATATAAATAGAATAGATAGATACATAGATTTTTAAAGCACAATTGCCACATAATGTGAAGCCCGTTCCTTAAAAGCAGAGAACATATTTTGTACATATTGTAAAAGTATGCTGTGAGCATATTTCAGTACAAATTTTCCGGCCAGAGCACATGAATCGGTCAAATTGGGTAAAACATAGTATCCTCTAAAACCGAAAAACGCGCACACATTGTGGACCATGTGTCACGCTGGATGGCTCACAATGAACAAGCATATTTTTGAGGCTCACTACATAAAAAATGTGCTCCTTATTCTTGTCGGGTTGTAGGTGGCCAGGTCCTCCGTGTAGTTCTTGGGCAGGTAGAGGTAGGAGGCCAATTCCTCAGTGCAACACATTGGAAGGCAGAGCATTGTTACATACTTACTCAATATGTGAAGTATAAGAGTTTGTTAAAAGTATATTTCTGTTAAGAGAGGCAAAGAGAGACTGAATACCCAGCCGGGCAGTCGGGAGGATAGAATCTGGAGGTGGAAAGACCTCCATTGGGGTACCCTTGCAGCATTACATCCGGGGGTCATAACGGTGGTCTCAAAGGGTGGTTTTAGTGTTTTCAATGGTAGTCGTTCAAGGTACCTTAAAAAAATAGTTCAAACACCCTTCCCATTCAGTCCGACCCTGCACCCTTTCTTATATCCTTCCATTTTGTCCGTCCCCACACCCTTCCTCTTGCCCTTCCATTTTGGTCCGTCCGCACGCCCGTCCGCACACCCTTTCATTCACCGCCCCAGACCCGCCTCCATGCTCACATTTTAATTCTTTATTTCATGTGGTTTTTGTAATTCAACAAACATTAAAGTGTTCAACAAAGTGGCAAAAAGTATTTCTCTGCCTCCTCCACCTTCTTCTTGCTGCAGTTGTCCTCCACCACCTTCTTTTTGCTGCAGTGGGCCATTTTCTTGCTGCAGTTAGTCTCCTTCACTTTCCTTTTGTTGCAGTTGTCCTCCACCACCTTTTTTCTTGCTGCAGTTGGTCTACCCCACCTTGCCCTTGTTGAAGTTGACCATGTTTCACTTGCAGATATTTCGAGAGAGTTGCAAAAGCAACTTTTCACCTATTATATTCCCATATCACTATTGGATATGCAAAAAATATAAAAAATGTAGTTGAACATTTTTTAAAGTATGGATTTGAATTCAAATGTATTCAATATTTAAATTCAAAGAAAAAAACATTGGAATTTGAATTTGTATTCAAATTTTAATTCTTATTCCAATATGAATATGAATATGAATTTGTATTTTAATTTTAATTTGAATTTGTATCTGATTTGAGTTCGTAGTTGATGGGCTCCATTTTTAGTTCCGTTTTTTCGCCCTCTTTGCCCCCCCTCCCCCCATTTATTGTTTCGTTCTTCAACCCTCCCTGTGGGCTTCGTTTTTTGTTCCGCTTTTTTGCCCTCTCTCATTTTTTTGGCTACTTCCCCCCAGTTTATAGTTCCATTCTTATATCCTCTCTTTGGTCTCCATTTTTGTATCTGTTTTTTGCTTTCTTTTGGGCCTTTGTTTCATCTTTTTTCTCCTCTGTTTTTTTCTAACTTTTTTGGGGTGTTCGTGGGTCCGATTTGGGTATCCAAAAGAGCAATCACAAGGGCTGGCCCAAAAAAGGTAGTTAGAAATGAACCATGAATTAGCAAAATGGTGCCCAACATTGAAGAAAATCTTGAATGATGCAGAACTGATGTGTCAACGGTCAAAGTTAACGACAAATTCCGGCCAAGTAAGAAAAAGAAAGGGGAAACACAAAACAAAACAATCTGTCCTTCTCTTTTCACATTGTAACATTGCAGTCTCTTCTTTGTATCGACTTGACTGGTCCAGCTCTCTCATCTCCCCCAAGCATGCCTTGCGCTTGGCGCTGGCGATCATGGGAAGCTTGCTTTTGTGCCGAGTTGATCTTGTGGACGCGTCGCTCTGGTGCTGCTGTCAGGCCCATGCACTGTCAAGGTTGAGCTGTCCTTTCTCTCCCTTCTCCCGAGTGACTTCCGAACTTCTGAGGAGACGAGGAAGCATCCTTGGACTCATTCATGAAATGGACAAACATAATTACCGCTACAATAATAAAATTTTCCATTGGAAAACTTGATCTTGTAAGCGAGATTGCTATCAGTGCAGACGATCATCCAAGTCTTGTCCCACAGCTTTGTCATTGGATCCTGCACTTGAACCTTTTCCCCCAAGTTCAGTGGCCTCACATGGTTATGCTTCTTGTCCTCGCGGGGTGTGACAGTTGGGTCTTCTTCTGTGGGCTGGCCTAGAGGGGACGGGTCTGCCAATGATCCTTGTTGGCAGTCCTTGCCACAACCTTCTTTGAGCGAGGGAGGAAGGACCAAACACTTAGCCACGATGAAATTAATCCATGCTCCCTTTTTAATGACCTCTTGAAAGTTTGTGGGGATGTACCCAACCGCCTGACTGGCCTCAAAAGAGTATGAGGTGGTCCAACTGTTGGTTTATGCATACGTCAGTCACCACCTCCCTGCACTCATTCTTGATTAATTGTCACGGCATCACCCAATCCAATCATACTGTCAAGTGTGTCCCAAGTGTGTTCCTAAGTGTGGCACTTGGAAGACACTGGGAGCGTCACCAAGTGCCACTTCAAGTGTCTGCCTCAAGTGTGTCTTAAC
>JAAUYB010015966.1_pt1 | contig 13150 bp, 21 predicted proteins | sample 7278071 | NCBI WGS metagenome assembly JAAUYB01 (sample SAMN14350121, study PRJNA611818) | marine sediment metagenome | isolation source: surface marine sediment (1.8m) | place: French Polynesia: Moorea | collected 2018-08
CTTCAATCTCTATCTCTCTCTCTTCGTCGCCCGTACCTACTGTAGAACTTTTTTTCTGGACTAACGTCACATTTTGCCTCCCGCAGCTGAGACGGGTGGAGATGCTTCGTCGGAGGTCGACCTCCAGCGTGGAGGAGCAGGTGAGGAGAGACGAAAAATGTTGTTTAAATGGAGGCCGCGGACTACATTTTTGGCCGATGCATCGTTTCTGATTGGCAAAATCGGCCGATTGAGCGGTGTAACGGGGGCAGGGTGTGATTGAATGGTGACCAAGGACTCAAATTGGTAACCTATATATCTGTAGACATCCCTTTAAAACCAACATTGACATGGCTACTGTTTTGTCTTCTGAGCTTCTAAAAAAAACAAGATACATTTCCCGCAAGACCATGATATGCATTCATCATTTCGATCCTTTCGCCCCCCCCTACCACGCAGACCATCAGTCTGGACGTTCCCTCCAGCCCCCTGGGCTCGGCGGCCGACCTCGGAGGGGCCTCCGCCGCCGCTGCCTCGGCCTCCGCTGCTGCGGCTGCGGCTGCGGCCTCCGCCGGCAGCCCCACCGCCAGGAGGAGCGGCCTCAAGCGGCAGACCACCCTGGCGCTGCTGACGGTCGAGGAGGACGAACTCAGGATCCCGAACAAGGGGAACAACAACCCAACCAGGTCAGGGGGGGGAGTTATATATCATTACTTTTCTACATATGCTCACCTTTTCCGTGACATAAACGACACGGGAACCTCCAGTACTGAAAGCAGGGCTAAAGAACGGAAATTGTTTTGGCTTCTGGTGACATTTTGGAAGAACGAGGAAAATAAGCCTTGATGTTGTTTAATATACCGGTATGGTACATAGTACAATATGTATACACTTATTAATTGGTATTTCCGTCTGGAGGTTTCAGAGCAGCCGAATACGAAACCATGCAGTTGAACAGGATCTTGGCATTTAGATAATTGGAGATCAAATTATTTAACCCCGCAGGGTAGCTCTGAACAACAAGCGGAAGCTGAGCGACGATCCCGACAACATGTCTGAGGCGCCGCCGCCCTACAGCTCGGCGGTAGCCGCGGCGGCGGCGGCGGCGGCGGCGGCGGCGGACCGGGGTGATCAGGAAGGGGAACAACAGAGGCACTCCGCCAACAGCAGAGACAGGTGAGGTGGAACGTTTTTGCAGGTTTTGTTCTACAAACTTTTCTTTAAAAAGTTTATGGGACAAAACACCTTTGAACAGGTTCGAGGTGGAGCGGACCTCCGGCTCTCCCCCTCGGCGGCAGCCGCCGCACCATCACAGCGACGACGAGGACGCGGCCTCTCGCCGCGACCCGCGGCGTCGGCGGGCGTATCACCGCCGCGAAACGGCGGAGCGGCGAGAGCAGCAGAGGTACGGCAGCGGCGGCGGCGGCGGCGGCGGCAGGGAGTTCCACCAGCAGAGGTCGTCCGACTCGCAGCCAGAGGAACAGGTAGAAGGCGAAGAAAAACAATATTGCAGGGGGAGAAAAACACCTTTTTTTGCTTTTTTTTTCGCAGGACTGCGGGTGCTGGCCCTGGTTCCTCAAGAACCGGCCGGTCCTCAGGCTCTTCCTGGTCATCGCCTTCAACGGATTGGTAAGGAAAACACCACAGAAACCATATCACAACATATTGCGAACCCCTCCATTTTTTCCCTCCTTCCGGCAGGTGTCCATGATGTGCGGAGCCATCTTCATCGAGCTTGAGCGCCCGGCGCAGGTGGCCAGGATGGAGAGGAGGGAGAGGCTCACCAGGGAGGTGGAGGTCATCAGGAGGAACCTCACCAGGTACGCATTTCGAACTCGCATCGTTCGCGGGGAACCGCGGGCCAGCGCGATCCTCTTTTTTACCTGCGGCAGTAGCCGACAGGTCAAGTAATGGTAGCCGTTTAACTTCTTCTTCTTCTTCTTCTTGTTGATGAGGATTTGGAATAAACTTTTTTTTTGAATAGGACTATATGATCGAATGAGCTCTTTCTCACAGTATGATATCAAAATGAAGAGGGACTCCCCCATTTAATTTCAGGATCAATCAAATGTTCCTGTTCCTTTTCCAATTCCCTGCCGCAGGTCTTTGAACAAAGTCTGTTCTTGTTTTTTTCTAGGATGCTGGAGTCTCGCTCCCTGTCCTCGGCGGTCGAGGCCGCCTCCCTCGCCGTGGGTGCGGCGGTCAACCAGGTGAGATGAGAGATTATTTGTGTTCAATTTCGAAGCGCCCAACCAGATGTGAGGCAGTCGCATTTCTCAGGCTATGCCAGAAAGGACATTAGAATTAAACAAGAAAGGGATAGTTTCACTGATCTGCTGCGGGGAATATAGTATTTTTGACAAAAAGCCAAGATATGCACAGCTTTGCCTTTACACACCCCTTTTGAGACAAAGTCTTTGCCTTTTCACACCCCAAAAACTGTAAATGGGAAACTGAAAAATGATCCCCCTCCCAACAACTCCAAGAAGAAGAAGAAGAAGAAGAACGCTTTTTTCTCCCTGATCTGTCGGCTGCGCTGCAGACCATATTAAACCATGGACCATGTTTCAATAGTGGGGCAGGAAAACTTTTTTTATGCGGCGGAAAATTTAATCTTCATTGTCCGCCGCCACGCAGTCTTCCCCGTCCTCTTCCAACACCGCGTCGTCTCCCTCGTCCTTCTCCTCCTCCTCCTCCTCCGGCGTTGACATCCGCGCCTCCTCCGCCCTGGACGCCCTGGAGGACTACTCGGCGAAGCTCAAGGCGCTGACGGAGCTGCCCGAGGAGATCGAGTGGGACATGCTGGCGGCGAGCGCCTTCGTCACGTCCGTGTCCTCCACCACCGGTGAGCACGTGTATATAGTGCAGTCGGTCGGCCCTTGTACGGGGGTTGTGTTCTTGTCTGTTTTGTTCTTTCCCTTTTTTCTTTACTTTGCTCGGGGAATTGCATATCAAAAATGCTAAAAATGCGATAATTTTGTAGCATATCCCCTAATGGGGCCTCCCCTTTCCTAAATGCGTTTTAGTACTTTTTTCGATTTTTGGACTGATATTTTGGCACGTGGGATTCCGAGAATCATTTTCCCGGTCCCGATTTGGAGCGATTATTTTTTTCTTCGCTGTCCTCCCAGACCATTCCTTTGTCAAATATGGGATGTTCAATATTTTTTTTTCGTGGGAAACATCGGTGTTTCTTATTTTTGCACGGGAAGTTATGGACGTTTTTTCTCTCGAACTATGGATAGCCCTCAAGAGATGGCCCAATTACGTCCTTTGTTCCCGTGCGAAGACTTAGATTCCACATTTATTTGTGGGAATGAAAAAAAAGTCGTGCTTGCCTAATGAGAAAAGCACGCGTGGAATTTAGTCATTCTCATGGAACACTCCTCCACTTCAGGCTACGGCGACATCGTCCCCGTGACGACGGAGGGCAAGGTCTTCACGCTGGCGTACGCGCTCTATGGCATCCCGGTCTTCATCTGGTACATTGTCAAGCTGGGCGCGCTCTTCAGGGTCATCGTCATGAGGTTCGTCCGACACGTCTACGCATTCTTCAGGTGAGCAGACGTTGCAAAAGAATTGATGACGATGGCCTGTCTCTTATTATTTGCTAAATAATTCGCGGAAATCTTATGTGCATCCCATGCTGTATTCTGACGCAAACGATGTTGCTCAAAGGGGGTGCGGGAAATATATCAGTTTACGTCACTGGGTTGGATGCAATTTTCCGTCGTACGACACAGCTCGAGTTTTGAGGTCCTGTACGACATAGTGAGATATTTTTCATGTGTACAGTGTACAAAACCAATAGGGACACTGACAATCACGGATATCCGTAATTTGCCTGCATGGATGGCCCGTGTCATCATGAATGGGAGTAATCATGGGACGCTCTGCCGTCGCGCAACCAAAAGTGTCAGACAACTTACGAAGCAAATTATGAAGGAAAATCACAAGACAAATAACTTGCGTTGGGCTAAAAATACACAAGCTTGGAAGACAAAGGTTAGCGGGGTTGTCAAAACCGTGTCCTTGTGTGCCCTCCAAAAACGGAGAGGTATCGATTTCGTCTGTATGTTGTCTTCGGGCTCTTTCAGGAAGATCCGTGTACTAATCCCCTAGAAAAAAGAGGAATATTTTTGTGTGGGAAGAGAGGGGACGATGTGGTTGTTGGAAAAAATGTCGAACTTTGCGAGCGCATGATTTTCCTTCAAAAATTACCTTTGGTGCGAAACCATGTTCGATTTCTTCGGCCGACCGGAATAGATGTTTTGCAGCACCAATCGCGGTCAGATTTTTTAATTCTTCCAAGGAATGGACGTGCAATGAAAAAAATAACAATGCAACGAATTTTCGATTTTTCTAAAAAGTATCTGAAAAATCAGTCTTCTTCTTTTCTTTTTTGTAAGGCAAATGCAATACAGTACCCTCTCAAACGTCAGATCGCTCAACAATTACGATGTAAGTGCGCACTGCAGCCAGGTTGTTTCAAAACTAAAACGCGCAATTTCCTCGAGAGGTTTCTAATCAGCAACGAGCAAGTACACGCTGCGTCGGCTGCTGATTGTCATTTGATGTAATGGCAAAATCGGCAATTTATATGTTTCCCCCTTTTTACGACTTGGAAACCCAACTTTCTTTATCATTGCACTTCAGGTACTCTTGCATAAAGCGCCAGGTGGACATGCGGCAGTCGCTGGGGACCAACGTGTTCAACACCGCTGTCAGGCCAATACAGGTGATGAGAAAAACTAATGTGTGCAAAGTAATATATAACGATTATGGAAGGGGGGAGATCACTGTGTGCTCTACTGTACATATGAACATACACTCTGTTCAGGACAGGCCTGTCCCTATATCAATATAGCCTTTCCTTAAATACGACTTTCCTAGATTTTTTCGTCACCAACACGTGATTAAAAGATCTCTTCTCCGCACGCGTGAAGGTTAATGGGCCCGGAGCAAAATATCGGAGACAAAAAAAGTTTCGTTTCTGGAAAAAGCTTCTGCTTGGACCATTGGCGTTGTATCCTTTTCCGGTAACCGACGAAACAAGATACCGAATAGCAGGAAAAGTTTTCCGCGAATTGGACAGGTCCGCTTACCGCTCTCAAATAATAAACTTCTTGCCAAAATAACCGCTCGGTTTTGTTTCCTTGAAGGTCCCCCACAACCCTGACCTGAGCGAGGAGTTCCTGGACAACAACAAGCGTTTCCACCCCTCGGTCATCGGCACCATCCTGGCCGTCTTCATGTTCAGCATCGCCTCCTTCATCTCGTACATCGAGGACATCTCCTACTTTGACGCCTTCTACGCCTGCTTCATCACCTACAGCACCATCGGCTTCGGGGACATTGACATCTACGTGAGTTCCCTCAGCAAAGCATGTACAGCATTGTCCCATCAAATATAACAAACATGGATTTGTTTGTCCTTCTCCCGTGCACAGAGGATCTCATACCGGGCCAACTGGTTCAACCTGATGATCTACGGCAACGGCGTCCACATCCTCGGCTACATGATCATCTCCGCCTGGATCTCGTCCATCCTGGACAAGTGCGGGATCAGAAAGTTCTAAAATTGAAAGGGAGAACGAGGAAAACCGGAAGATATTAAAAAATGGTCGCATACATCATTTATGATCAATTATTAAACTACGGTATTTGCATCTGCGGTGGGAGAGTCGCATCCTCCGCTAAAACCGAGTTTCCAAGAACTGTTGCCTTCCAAAGCAGACATCGATGGGCGTGTCCTAGCTGCTGGGGTTTTGATAGTACAGAAAAAGTCGCTGGTGGATAAATTTGTATTGTATAAAAGATTCGAAATATACTGTACTAGATACCTAGAAACTTTGTACTAGGCTCAGCCACCGTAAGGCCTGTGCAACGTACAATCCGGGATTTTTTCTTTTGGAAACAATGTTTCTTTACGACAGGGCTTGTATGGTATGTTGTACAGGACAATCTTGTCGGCATCCTCCAGATCGATCCACCAGCATGCGCGGACAAGCACGCATCAGAAAAAAGCACTCACACGTCAGCGCGCTATTAGTCGAGTTCTCAGAAATAGAGCCGATTTCATGCCGCGAGGATGGTAGGTGGCCGGGAGGCCCCGCTGCATGCAGTGTGGGACATGAAAAATTGATTGGGAGAAAAGCGGTGGAAAAAAGTATTTTCATCCTCGGCGGCGGCGGCGGCGGCGGCGGCGGCGGCGGCGGCGGCCAGGTAGTGGTTCCAACTTGCGGCTCTCATCATCAATCGATGCATGGAGTCCCATCCTCACCCGCTTAGAGAGAGAGCTAACTAAAGCGGATCACTCCATCTGCGGCGTCGGAGAAGACCGAGGCGGCGGCGGCCATCTTGAAATTGATTTTGCATCCTTGTTCTGCCCCCCCGCCTTAAGTAAACTGCTGTTATACTGCAGGCAGGCTAGGCAGGGGCGGCTGCGACGATGGTGTCCCACGAGTAGTCATGGGAGATGAGTCCCGAGGAGGGGGAGGACAGCAGCAGGAGGAGCACGGGGATAGGGACCAGCAGGTGATGGTAACTCAACTTCTTTTGTGGGAAATTCGCGCATGTTTTCCGTCCAGAGCCGCCCGGCCGCTGAGATGGAGGAGGGCCCCGCCGACGGCGGAGAGTCTGGCGGCATAGGAGGAGGAGGAGGTGAACAAAGGGACCAAAAACAACACCAAGAGATCGCCAGAAGGCAGCAGACGCAGCAGCAGCAGCAGCAGCACCTGAGGCCACCTGAACAGCATCAGCAGCTGCACCCTCCGCACCCTCACCGCCTGGGCGCGGTCTCCCCCGGAGGGGTGGAATCGTCCAAGGAGAAGTTGCACAGGTCGCTGCACCAGCTCGAGATAGACCTAGGCAGGGTAAAGGAGCTCCTAAAGGTGAATCAAGCAAGGCTATATACGTGCAGTTGAAGTGGCTCGATTTAAAAAAAAACCGTTTGGTTTCTTCAAGGCGGACAGCTTCAGGACTCACAGGATCAACCCAAGGCGAGAATCTAGATGGGGGAAAAAGTTGCAAATAATGTAACTAAAATTGTTTTTATTTGCGGCAGGGATTCTTCCATGTCTGCCGGAGTCCTGTCCGCTCCTTCCCGTTCCGTCTCCAACTCACCCGGGGTAGGAGGAGGAAGAGGAGGAGGAGGGAGCCACCGCGACTTGACTGCGGAGGAGCAGGGCATGGTCAGGAGGAGGCACCACGGAGGAGGAGGAGGAGGAGGACAGGGAGGAGGAAATGTGAGAACAAGATACCGCACTTTCCCGCCCTTTTGTTTTTTCACCTTGATAAATGTGTAGATCCCCGTGATGGAACTCCTGTCCCCTTCGCCGGTGCCCAACTCGGCCTCCGCCTTCAGGGTGCCGCAGACGCTCAGGATGGAGAGCGTGCAGGTGTGTAAAAAACAAACCAAATATCCATTTTTAATTCGTGGCAAGGCATAATATATTTGTCTACTTCAGAACAGCTACGACGGAGAGCCCGATCCGGATATGAACAGGCAAGTGTATTTTCGGAAGTGTCTTTTTGCAGCAAAATCACGTGGGGAAACGGATTTAATTACATCTCTATTTCCAGGAGCCGCCCGCGCACCCAGCACGGAGATGCGGCGGCGGCGGCGGCGGACGAGAGGCGCAGGGCGGGGGGAAGGAGACACCACACCACACTGGTACTTACTTACCCTTGAAATAAAAAATAATTATATATTTTTTAGTTCATTTCAATCGTTTTCGAATTCATAGGCCGTCATCTCGCTGGACGCCACCCCTGTAAACACGGACGATGACAACGAGCAGGTTGATTTGACGACTTCTTTATTGTTTCATTGACACCTTGGTTTTTGCGAAGAAAAGAATTCTCGAACCTAATTGCCAGGAACCGCAGCCCCAGACGACATCTCCCAAGTCCTCGTCGCCAATCGAGTAATATACATTTTAATTTTTAAACCATTTTAGCACAAAAGTATATATATACGGCATCGTACGTATATTATTGAGTGCAGCCACCGCAAGATGTACCTCCTGTCCCCGAAGCAAGCCCGAGTCGGTGGCGGACAGTACAACAACAAGCAGCAGCAGCATCACCAACAGAGGAATGCATCCGGCTATTCCCCGTACAACAACAGGCGCATGCCGGTAAAAAAAATCATGCAAAACAGCCGTTCTCGATAAAAACAGTATCTTGTTCAAGTACGAAAGCATCGTTTTTCAGACCCATGTCGCAGGACTCAAGGGCGGCGCTGGATACGGTAAATCTATATCTCCCCAAAGAAACGTCCATTATGTTCATATCAGCCCCGCCGCTATTTTTTAAAAAAATTAACCAGGCCGCGGCGGCGACCCTCCCGGTCACCACCTAGCCTCGGATTCCGGCGGCGGCCGCCCCTACAGCGCCGACAGCCGCGACCACAGCGACGGCGGCGGCGACGGCGGCGAGGGCGGCCAGCCCTCCTCCTCCAAGCCCATGTCCGAGTACTGCTGCGTGTGGCCGCTCTCCCTCCTCAACGACAAGCCCATCTGGAGGCTCTTCCTCGTCATGTTCCTCAACGGGCTCCTCTCCATGGCGTGCTCGGCCCTGGTCATACAGATCGAGAGGCCGGCGCAGGTGGGGAACCAGCATGCTTTTTTTACTGCTTTTCTGCCATTCGAAGTTAGAAACTGGCAATTCTCCCGGAGAAAAAAATCATAGATTCAACATTTAATTAGTAAAGTTGGTGTTCGTCAAGTTTTTTTTTTGTAACAAATGTAATCTTTCAGATCGACCGCATGAACACCCGCGCTACGCTCCAGGACAAGGTTGACGTGCTGATGGGCAACCTAACGGAGATGATCGAGAAGATCGGAACGGAGGAGTACGACAGCGATCTCGCGGTGGAGCTGCTGGACAAGTAAAATTATAATTATAAAATGTTTTGTTTCTGTTTGATAGTTTTTCGTCCAGGTACAGCGACGCGGTCCCGGAGCTGGGCAAAGTTCCAGACGAGATTCCATGGGACATGCTGAACGCGCAGGTGATTGGCACATTTACCGATTTAGTTTTTTTAGCTTTAGCAGCACAAAAGAATCTTTTTTGTCCCGAAAGGCCTTCATCACTTCTGTCCAGACCACGACTGGCTACGGCGACATCATCCCCGTCACCGGCTGGGGCAAGTTCTTCACCGTCCTCTACGCCTTTGTCGGCATCCCCGTCTTCATGTGGTACATTGTCAAGCTGGGAGCGCTCTTCAGGCTCATCGTCATGAAGCTCTTCTTCTGGCTCCTAGTCTGCCTCTTGTGAGAAGGAGTTTTTTTTCAAAAACAAAACTTTTTTAAAATGTAACATTGTATGCTTGAAGTCCTGGAATCGATGAAGTTGAACCCGGCACTCAAAACTTCACCCCTCCTCCTCCGCCCAGCTCTGACCAGTCCAACTCTCCCGAGGAGGGGAGGGAGAGCAGGGCAAGGAGGATGAGCACTTTGACCAGGCACGTCCAGCTCGAAATAAAACGCAAGTAAGGCAACTCTGCGTCAATAGCACTTTATTTCAGGATGAGGCTGCTTGACCTGAACATGCGCCTGAAGCAGCAGTACTACTCCGACAAGAGGTTCCACCCGATGGTCATCGGCACCATCCTGGTTGTCTTCTTGGTCAGCGTGGCGGCCTTCATCTCCTACATGGAGGAGATATCCTACTTTGACTCTTTCTACGCAGCCTTCATCACCTACAGCACCATTGGCTTTGGGGACATTGACATATTTGTAGGTTTATTTAATTAGTAAGCATATGAATAAAGTAAGGAAAAGAACTGTGCTTCTGGTCTTTCCTTTTCAGAAAATTTCCTACAGGTCCAACTGGTTCAACCTCCTCATCTACGGGAACTTCATCCACATCGCTGGCTACATGATCTTGTCGGCCTGGGTGGCCTCCCTCCTCGAGAAGTGTGGCGTCAGGAAGTACTGATTCGCCTGAAGTTAAGCAATGTTGCGACCAGCACGTAAATGTCAGAAATTGCATGAAATATCATTGAACAAAAGTCCAGCAACTAATGTATGAAATATAGCAGTAAGTGTATTATGTTTGCGCAATAAAATGGTACGTGGAAGGCAAAAAAATGAACTAATTTGAGCAACTGTCTTCGGCGTGTTTCTAACTTCCGGGCGATTCACCCTTCCCTCTCCATCAAAAGGGCAACCTGGAACAAATATTTTTTTAAAATTTAGAAAAAAATAAAAAAAATGGAAAAAACCTGTCTGTGCAGCCTGTCCTTGACCCACTGGTAGAACTCGATTTCCAGGGTGAGGTTCGCCGCCACCATCTCCCTCGCCTCCTCGCCCAGGTGGGCGTAACCCTTGCGAGGGTGGTTGCGGTTCTGCTCTGTTCAATTTGAGTCAGACATTTTTTTGTAATCCTTTTGTGCGAAACTCAGATGAAAATCGCTCCTCACTTTTCAGTCCTTCCTCGTACAGCTGAGAGAAGCCGTCAAAGTAACTGAAAAAAAAAACAAAAGCACAATGTTTGTAAATATTTTTTAAGGCAAATTGGTTTCCCTACGTCGGCAAAGCTTCTTCCAAAACAGCGATCGTAGAGTTGAGCTCCTCCAGCACTCCCACCACCGGGTACCTAGGAAAATCACGGTCTCTTGATTATGGTTTCCTAAGTTGGTCTGCTTGTGCCAAAAAAGTTAAAAAAAACCACTGCTCGACGTTCTCCTTTGCCCTCTGCAGGGCCCAGTGGGAGCCGAGGACGTCGCAGCCCTCATCCTGACCGCAGAAGTAGGGCTGCCAGGATTGCGAAAAAATACTATAAGAAAATATCTGGGAAACTGAGACCGTTTTCTCTATACGCACGATGGTTAGGTCCACCCAGAACCTCTTGTGCTGTGGCTCCCCCACCAGCAGGGTGCACTCTGGGTCGCCGCCCTTCAAGACGCATTCGTTCAGGTCCTTCGCAGTCCACTCCTCTTTACTCTCCTTTCTTTGATTTCCCAGCAAGACATAAAAAGAAAATCTCCGAAACTTATTTCTACGAAGAATCTTTTTTGTGGCCTACTTGATCCAGTCCCATTTGGCGTTGGTGATCTTGCCGTACATTCTGCAAGGATCGTGTGTACGCAACGATATATAACTTATACATAGGTGGGCGAGGGGTCGGCCATCGGGGGGGGGGATTCGGGAAATTTTGGCCGGGGGGAGTGGTTTTTGAGTCCTCGGGGGGGGGGGGAAGGTTTGACCTCCAGGGGAGGGAATAAGGGGGGAAATTTATTTTTCTTTCAGCAGCCTTCGGCGGCCATTTTTAAATTTTTTCCCCTCAAACCTACGTTTGTTCTTATATTTTCTTTAAAATATCAAAATTTTTGGCCTCCTGCGGCGGCCCGGGGAGGGGGGAGGGGGGAACAGGAGTAAATAAAATTATTGGCCGAGGGGGGAGCACTTTTTTGGACGTCCCCCCCCCCCGCTTTGCCCACGTATGATGCACTCACTTCCCCCCGATGTTCCTGGAGTAGTAGAACTTCGACTCGAACTTGGCGACGGGGTCCCGGACGAGGGAGAAGTAGACGGGGTTCCTCTGACGGAAGCGGCGGAAGTCGACGAAGTAAAAGTGCCTGTCGTAGGAGATGGGGCGGTCGGCGGAGGGGGCCAGCTGGCGGCGGACGATGTCCACCAGCTTGGACTGCTGGGGGCGGGAGATCTGGAAGGTAAGCAAAAAAGAAACAAAAAAAAGAGTAGGATATGTTGATTCCTTGGCGTAATGGTGACACTCCTGACTCTCAAGCAGGAGGTCCGGGGTTTGAATCCCGGTGCCGCCCACCCAAAAAGTTTGGAGACCATACCCCCTCCCTCATACCCCGCCTCCAGGTTGCAAAGATGCTCCAAGGGTCCCCTCCCCCCCAAAAGGGGCCATGTGGGGATGGTGCAGGCAGAATGCCGAGCACCCGGGATGACGAAAAAAAAGTTGATCATAAGAAAATTTAAACCGACAAAAAATGTCATTCTCTTGCCTAGCTTTAGCAACAACATCAGCCGTTTACCGTACTTGGATACAGCAACCACTTCTGCTACAACAGTTTGATTAGGCATTTAAATTTCAAAATTGAATTCAAACATTTGCTGTATATTTTACATCAAGGCTTTGCGTGGACTTTCCAACTGCTGCAAAATGCTTAAAAGAAAAGTCCACCATACTGACATGCCATCCCTCTCACCATCTTCTTGTCCGGGTAGTACGCCGACCTGAAGTGCCTGAACCTCCCCCCCCTGTCGGCCACCTTCTGCATCATGAAGACAAAGTTGACGGACCCGGTCTTGTGCACCCGGTTGAACACGAAGGCGCTCTCGTCCACCTCCTCCCTGGCGCGCCAGAACCCGGGCGGAGAAGAGCGGTCCTCTTTGAACACTTCACCTCCCTTCTCATTCGGGACGATGAGCCCCTTCTCCTCCGCCTCCCTCACCGCCCTCGCCTTCATCTCCCCCTCCTCGTCATGCGGCGAAGGGATCGCCGAGTCAAGGATCTTCTCCTCCTCCGCGAACCACTGCTGGAGCCTCCCCGACAGCGGCAAGGGGTCCTCTCCCCACTGCTCGGGCCTCCGGAGCTGACCGCGCAAGATCCGCTCCTCCAGCAGCCGGACCCGGTCCTCGCCGCGGAGCTGCTCATCCTGCAGCCGAACCTGAAAATTGTTTGCGTTAAATAAATTAGTTATGAAGGTGTGTACCTATGTTGAAGAGTTGGGAAATGAAATTCGGCAAGGAAGAAAGTATTCAAAAAATATACAAATGTTGGGCTCTCTTCTAAAATCATTTGCTGGCGACCCAGGACCTCTGGCTATGAAAATACCGCAGAAACAGTGTCACGGTCAAGCCTGCTCGCTCATGATCCCAAGTTTCATCTCTCAGCTAAGGGGCGCTTCAAGTTGCAAAGATGTGTCAAGCGGGGACTGTGGTTCACCACATTGCAAGACACCGGGAGATCAAACGCCGCACAAGCCTTTTGAATCCAGCAGTTCAAGTACAAGAATTATGATGACTGACAATGTCCCCTCAACAAACAAACACACAAACAGGTTTACACTTTTAGTACGGTAGAATCTGCGTGGTGAATATGTACGTAAGTATGCCAGACTTGCGAATATGGCCCATTTTATTATAAATTGGCTATTCTCGACTGTGCAATTAACCTGCTGCTATTAGCC
>JAAUYB010126055.1_pt1 | contig 13150 bp, 12 predicted proteins | sample 7278071 | NCBI WGS metagenome assembly JAAUYB01 (sample SAMN14350121, study PRJNA611818) | marine sediment metagenome | isolation source: surface marine sediment (1.8m) | place: French Polynesia: Moorea | collected 2018-08
CTCATTTCTCGACGTGCGTGGGTGTGATTCCTCTTCTACCGGTGGGATCTGTTGCCCTCGTGCTGCAGAAACCAAACCAAACCTGGGTGCATCTTTGCCGAAAGGGGCAATAGACGTGGTCAAAGTTTGTCAACGCAACTGTCCCCGACCAGAAAGCAGTGTCATTCATTTCGACACGGCCAGACCACCTTTTCCCCCCTTCCCCTTTTCTGCCTTCGCCGTCCCTCCATCTTGCACCAAAAGCCTTTCTGATCCGACGTCTTCCTCCCTTTTGCTCGGCGGAGCTGGAGGAAGAAGAGCAGGAGGGGAGGAGGAAGAACTTTCTTTTTCAATTTTCCAAAAAGCCGCTCCGCCGCTCGTTTTCTCCCCTCCCCCTCCCCCTCCCCTCACTGCATCACTTTGCCACAGGCTTCTCTAATTGAATAGGGGAAGGTAGGGGAGTGATGTTGGGGGAGAAGGAGGAGCGTGCAGTAGTGACACTTTCCTTGGATGTCAGACGTTGAATGCAGTTAGGAATTCTTGATTTTTGAAGGAAATGCGTGGTGTGCTTTGCAACATATTAGGGAATATATGTAGCCTCGTCGACTGACCTTACCCGATTGCCATTTTTTTGCTGTGAGCATGGAAAAAGGCTCATATGCTTTCACAGCCCAGCTAGTTTGTTCACGACACACCCACGCACGGAGAAAAAATTGGCCGACGTCAATCAGCAGGCGACCGACTCTGCGAAAGAGCGAAAAATCCTTGGTGGTTCGATCGCCTTCGAAGGCCGCGACCGACCAAAAACCGACGCCGCCCGAAGCCGCCACCGTCATCGTCGGAGGAGGAGGAGAGGAGAAAAGTGAAAGGAAGAAAGAGAAGGGGGCTTTGCGTGAGGCTTTAAAGACTTTCGGCCTCCTCCTCCCCCCTCGCTTCCCCCGCGGCGGCGCCCAACCAAGTCAATCGACCAAGCCAAGGAAGGAGCAAAAGGAGGGAGGGAGGATTTCATAGAGAAGGACCACTGAAAGTGAGGGAGAAAAAGTATTTTTGGACGGGAGAGTCAAGTGCATTCCCCCTTCGGCCCTTCTCCCCCGCTGCCAGTGCTGAAGGCAACAAGAAGAAAGGGGGACGAATCTGCATACTGTGCTCAAGACTTCCATTTTCCATCCTTGCCCGTCATTGAGAAGATTTCCCTTCGCGACTGCAGGCCGGCCTTGAAAGGCCGCGCTTTTTTGCTTCGATCGGCAAGCAAGCGAACCTCGCCGCTCTTAAGGAGACGGAGGAGGTGACGGAGGAGGAGATCGATAGTTGTTTATCGCGCCGCCGGATTGAGCAACACCGTTCGTCGCCGTCCCGCTTCGCCCCGCGGTTCCGAGAGAGCTTCGGAAGAGGAAAGAGGGAACCCTCGTCTCGGATCCCTCTCTCTCCTTCGGCCCCCGCCAACGCAGAATGCAATAAGCAATAACGGACGCCGGATCGACCACCAGCGTAATAGCAAAACCATATCTCAAACCGGGCCGGAATCGGATATCGCTTGTTTTGATGCCACCGCGAAATTTCTCCGCAAGTCTCCGCCAAAGCCGACCAGGATGGAAGCGACCAGCAGCAGCAACCCCGCTGCCGACGGCAAGGATTGCGGCGACAAGGACAAGAGCGGCAGCCTCGCGAGTCTCGGCCTGAGCCAGGCCAACCTGAGAAACACCTCCAAGAGGTACCGCTTCAGCCTGTGGCTGGTCTGGCAAAAGTTCAAGCTGCAGAGGGAGGAGAAGAGGAGGGAGCAGCAGGAGGCGGCGGAGGCGGCGGCAGCGAGGCAGTGGCGGGCGGCGGCGACGGAGGGCGGCGGAAATCGGTACGAAAGTTGAATCGCCCAAGAGGACAAAAGACTCGCTGAAAGCAGCACTGCAAAAACACTGCCATAGGATGATACACAGCATGCTCCACGCACAAGAGTCCCCCCTGCCGGTTTTCCCGTCCTCCAACTCATTCGGCTGCGCCTGAGAGGAGGGGGATCATTACATCGACAAGTGCGGAAGCAACGCGAGATGCAAAATAAACCGACATTCTTCTACTACCAGAGATCCCCCCTGCCGACAATAGTAGCAACAGCAGCACGAGACTGCAACGAGAGGAAATGCAACAGCCGTCAATACAGCAGCAGCAGCGTCGCCGACAACAACAGCAGCAGCAGCAGCGCACCATCAGCACCGAGTCCCTCGGATCCGTCCTCAGTCAGGCCTTCTCCTCCGCCCTATCCAGGGCCAGCAGCATCAGCGGGACCACCTTCGGCGGAGGCGTCGGCGCCTCGGCCGCGGGAGAGGGAGAGGATGTGGAGGGGAGAGTTGTCCCTCAGGCCGCGGAGGCGGAGCAGGACCCGTTTGGGAGACTGCAAGATGAGGACGATGAGCTGCAGATGGAGAGGGAGCCTGGCTCATCCTCCCCACTGGAGCAGCAGCAGCAGCAACAACAACAGCTGCTGCAACAGCCCGACGTCACCGCCGGAACGACGTCCTCGTCTTCCCTTGGTCGCTTGGGTCCCCTCCTACGCCAGGGCTCCACCACCTCCACCGCCTCTGCCCTCTCCACCTCCGCCAGGTACCAGCAACAAACCTCCGCTGCGGCCTCCACAGCCTCTGCGGGGAGGAGGCAGCAGCGGGCGGCGGGGGGCAGGCAGCGGCAGCGGCTGCTCTCCAGGGAGGAGGCGGAGGAGGCCAGGCGGGAGAGGGAGGCCAGGTCCATCGCCATCGAGAAGGCCTACGTACACGACGTCTACGAGCAGATCTCACTGCACGTCTCCGACTCCAGGTTTATTTTTTTTTCTCGAAAGACTCTGCGCACAGGTGGAGAATTCGCAATTAATTTTTTCCCTTAGGTACCGCGCCTGGCCGAGGGTGAAGCAGTTCTTGCAGGAGCTCGAGCCGGGCTCAGTCATCTGTGATGTCGGTGAGTACTGTGCAGTGTGCACAAGCACAAGTATTGATATTTTCCCCCTTTTTGCCTTATTCTACAGTGGAAAAAGATCTCCTCATTCCCACATCAAAGAGAGGAAACAAGGACTTTCTCTTGCGTTTTTCGTGCAAACAAGTGTGTTACCATTGCACTTGCTTGTACGCGGATGCCGCGGCGCAAGAGATAAAGTACTATAAATACACTCTTCGCCGAACAGGAAACGCGGATTATTGTCGTTATCTATCTTGTGCTTTCCCCCTTCTCCTTATAGGTTGTGGAAGCGGAAAATACCTTAACGTCAACCCCCTTGTGTTCAACATTGGTTCCGACCGCTGCCTCGCTCTGGCGAAAATCGCCAGGAAAAAAGACCATGAAGTGAGTTCAAATATGACTAAGGTTCAACTCCTGCTTTATTAATTAGGACTTTATTTTCTCCCGCAGATTCTTTATTGTGATAACCTGTGTCTGCCCTTCCGCGACGACAGCCTGGACGCTGTCCTGTCGGTGGCCGTCATCCACCACATCGCCACCGTGGAGCGCAGGGTCAGGGCCCTCAGGGAGATCGCCAGGGCCCTCAGGGTCGGCGGCAGGGTCATCATCTCTGTCTGGGCCATGGAGCAGAGGCACAGAAAGGTGAGGCGCAAGCTGGAAAAAATAATCAAAATACTGAATAAAAACACATACTTTTTCGAACGCAGTTCGAGTCCCAAGACGTGCTCATACCCTGGCACCGCCCCTCCGCCGCCACCTTTGGAACCGCCGGAGGAGGAGGAGGAGGAGGGCAGCCAGGAGCAACGCTCAAACCAAACGGCGGAGGAGGTGGAGCCGGGAGCTCTGCGGCCTCTTCCGTCAGCGGGGGAGGGTCCTCTTCCCTGGCCCCCTCTCCCCTCTACAGACGCGGCGGACGGGGACACCACGGCGCCTCAGGAGGAGGAGGAGGAGGCACCTGCACCACCACGACCACCACCTCCGACGACGACGTCACCCACTACCACGCCTACACGCAGACCTCGGACAGCGGGCAGGAGGCGGCGGCGATGGCGGCGCAGAGACAGGGAGGAGGAGAGCAAGGGTGAGATGAACGTACTTTTATTCCTCCATTCACTCGTTTGCGGAAACGACGGTTATCGTACGTGCGTCCGTCGTCTGCTCTCCCCGGAGACCTGTTGAGCGAGAGACCGCCTTCATTCCCATTTCCCTCTCTCGATCCTCTTGCGTTCGTGATTAACGTCAAGCCTCCGTGAGAGAAGAGGAGGGCGTTTATACGTACGTTCATACGTACAGTCGTTTTCTGCTCTGTCTCCCTCTTCATCCTCGCCTCGACTTTCGTTTCCTCTTTTTCGGAAAGTGGAGATGGCGGAGGGAAATGGCGCTCGAAAGTCGCTTTCACGTCTAGTAGTAGTACGCTTTTTTTCTCCGACGACCCTCTTCGTCATCCCATGGGGGGGGGGGACTCAACCGACGCCTCTTTTCTCTCTGTGTCTCTCTCTTTCTTCCACTCCCTTTCTCCCCGAGCGGTGACAGTGGCGCGTTTGTGAAGCCGCAGTCGCTTTGAATGAATGCCGGCCTCAGAGAGGCCCTTACTATGTATGAAAAAGCACACTTTCCTACGTAGACTTCAATTTCGATTGTTCTTTTTTTCTCCCAATTTAGGCGTGGTGCCGTTCGTCCCCAGCGGCGAGGCAGACCGCCCAGGAGCCACCACCACCACCGCGGCGGCGGCGGCCGCTCCGTGGACCCCCTCGCCCTGGAGCTGGGCTTCCGTCAGCAGCAGCATCAGAGCAGCTCCGAACTGAGCTCCCCCAACGAGACCTGCTACAGCTTCGTGCGAAGGGCAATCCAGAAGCTGTCTACGTCCTCGGCGGCGTCCGGGAGGAGGCAGATCGGAGGCGTCGGATACGGGATAGAAGTAGGGGACCTGCTCGCCGGGGGAGAGGAGTTGCAACAGCAGCTGCCCCCAGCAGAGCAGCTGCAGCTACAGCAGTTGCAACAACAGCTACAGTTGCAACAACAACAGCAGCAGCAGCAGGACCTTGATGCAGGAAGAAGGTCCGACGACGAGGGGGGAGGAATAAGGAGGAAAGGCACCGCCCAGTCCACGTCTTCCTCCGCCTCCTCCAACATATCGAAGCTGGCCTGGTACACGCTCTCTAGCATTGGACAGTTCTCTTCCTCCTTTGTCATGGGACCCGAGAAGGATCGCCCTGCGCGGCATCCGGCGACGACGACGGACGAGGAGGAGGAGGAGCTCCTGGCCCGGCGGCAGGACGAGGCGGTGTTGCTGGCGGAGGCCAGGGCTATCAAGATGGCCAGGCAGAGGAGGCAGCGGCCGCGGCCAACTGCGGCGGCGGCGGAGTCGCTAGAAATGGAAAGGGAGGAGGACTCGAATGTAGCGGCGGAGGAAGAGGTTATAGACGAAGAGCTGGAGGCGTTGGAGGAGGCCCTCGGCGTTGCCCCTTCCCTGACGGCGGAGGAGGCGGAGGCGCTCGTGCTGCAGGGCCGATTCGACTCTGGCGAGTCCACCGGAGACTCCAGCTTGGGGGACATGCCGATCGAGCTGCGCCACCTAGAAAGCGACTTCGTGGAAGAGGAGGCTGAGTCGGAAGGGCGCCTTTTGGGGGAAGGTGGCGAGGACGACGGTGTCTTTGCTCCCTCCGACGCCGGCGGGAGACCGAAGGGGAGGCTGCAACCACAGTTGTCCTCGGTGTCCTCCTCCTCTCTGGCCTCTAACCTGCTCTCCTCCTTCTTCGGGTCCTTCCGTCAGACCGCCAGTCTAGACGACGACCAGTACGAGGACGACGAGCGGAGGATGGTTCGGTCGGCCGAGATCTCCGCCGCCGCCTCCCGCTCGGGAAGGAGACCGCCGAGTCTGTCCCAGGTGGGCCGATCCAGCACCTACGACGAGGGAGCGGCTGCCAGGAGACAGCAGCACCAACAGCAGCTCCGACAGCAGCACCCGAAGCTGACCACAGCCGCTTCCGTGGAAGGAGACGACGCTGATAGTGGAGTCCATCGGCGGAAGCCGGGAAGCGTCTCGCCCAGTTCGCTGCAGGCCGGAGAATTGGGAGTCTCTCAGGCCATCGGGGGCGGCTCACTCGCCAGCATTTCCTCTGGCCGTAGCTCATTCAGCGTTCACAGCGACAGCGGTGTCGGGAAGCAGAGGTCGAAATCGGCCGCCGTAGGTCAGCTACAGCTACAGCAACAGCAGCAGCAGCAGCAGCTACAGCACGCTCCGCGAACGTGGGACTCAGAGCCCAGACTCGACGCGGCTTCGCAGACCCAGGAGCAGCAGCAACAGCAACAACAGCAACAGCAGAGAGGTCGGACGAGGTCCCGAACGATAGCCGGCCACCACCACCTGCACCACCACCACCACCACGGGCACCACTCCCTGATGGAGGCGGCGGGCGAGAAGGAGAAGTCCAAGGCTATGCTGAGCGTGGAGAGCAAGCTCATGAAGGCCATCAAGGAGGTCAACGAGAGCGACCTCTCAGAGACATCTACTCCACTCAACAGCCCTGCGCCGCCCCAGGTGGCGGCAGCCGCATCCGCCTCAGCCGCACAGAGAGGCAACAAAGGTGCGGACGGCAGCAAGGCTAAGGGCGACCAGCAACAAGTTTCGTCCTCCTCCTCCGGGAGGCCCCAGCTAGTCAAGCAAAAACAGAGCTTCCATTTCCCCGAGGAGGAGGAGGAAGAAGAAGACAAGGTCGACGTTTGCGAAGCGGAAGAGATTAAAGACGACTCAGCCAAGGTCTCCGGGGAAGAGGCGGGGAAGGTAGGAAGAGGAGAAGACGGAACGGGAGATAAGAAGGTGGAGGAGGAGGAGGAAGAAGCTAATTGTCGCAGTCATGAGAGAGCTTCGACGGAGGAGGATAGGTCCAGGCCGAGAGGGGAAGGCGGAGGAGAAGGAGGAGCCAAGGCCAAGCCGCATCCAACATGTAGAGAGGAGGGCAAGGAGAAATCCGCGGAGGTGGGAGAGACAGCTTCGGCCGTGGAGCAAAAAGAGCAATGGGAGGGCGAAAAGGCCTCATCTCCTTCTGCCGCATCCCCGTTCTCCTCCTCTGGGAGGGAAGGTGGCGGAGGAGGAGGAGGAGGAGGCGTCGCAGGAGGAAAACAATGCCAGGAGGAGGAGGAGAAAGAGCCCCAGGGTGGCGGAGGAGGGAAAGATGTGAAAGGTGCGCCTCCTCCTCCTCCTCCTCCTCCCCCTTCCTCTCCGGCCGCCGGGTCGGTGAAGAGGAGGGGGCGCCTGCATTCCACCCCCGCCCCTACCTCTGGAGCCACACTCACGGTGCCGGGAGGACTTCCAAAACAGGTATAGAAATGCTTTGAAAATATTTAAGTGCGGCTTTTTTGGGTTGGACAATTAAAAAAAATACTATAGCGTAGCGTATCGACGAGCCACCGCTATCTTTGGCAATTCCCTCCCCCGCACACAGGCCTCCCTGAACGAGGAGCTCCTGTCCTTGGAGCGAGTGAGCGCGAACGTGGAGGTCCGGCGCGGCATCATGCGCAAGCAGCAGTCGCTGCCAACGGCCGGCGGAGGAGGAGGGGGAAAGCAGCAGCAGCAGCAGCCGAGGTCGATGGGATCCAGCCTCAAGGAGAGGCTGCAGCAGCTCAGAGCAGGCTGGCAGAGGCTGTCCTCCTCTGGCTCAAAGGAAGAGGAAGAGGAAGAGGAGGAGGAGAGGGAAAAGGCCCCTTCCGATGGGAAGGGAGCGGAGAGGACGAAGGAGAGGAGGAAAGGTGAGAAGTACAGTACACATACTACAGACTAGGAGGATAGAGAAGGGAGAAAGGGGGAAAATGGGGAGGGAGAAGGACAAATAGTGCGGAGAGAGGGATTCTTGTTGTGTACCGTGATGATGATGCAGGTTATGAGATGGGGGAAGGAGAAGAATGACTGACATGCCCATTAGCGCAATTGAATGCTCGTACTTTTTTTGTTGGGCGGGAGCGAGCGGGCGAGGTCGACAATACAGGCATACACATTACACACCGTTGTTGAATTAGTACATGTATATTTCGCTTAACATTCCGTACCGTAAAGGTACATTAGTTTGCGGAACAGCGTATCAAGTTATAATATTGTACAAAAAGATGGGACAAGTATAGGTCAGTCGTACACAGTCGGCACCTGGTGAGCAGGTGCGAGGAGCAACAGCCTAGTTTCTTCTTGATCTAGTCATGAATCTAGTCAAATTAGCGAACAATATTTAGTACAGTATAAAGCTTTCGTCAGGTGTCGAAACGATCAGTATAATTTGTCGAAAGGATCAGAATCAAAAAGAACCAGCCACTATTTGAGCCGTACATTGTTCTAATTTGGTGAACAACGCAGGTCTTCATGTCCCTTTTTGTGCTGCGTATGTCGAGTGTTAGATGTGCAACTAAGCATGATTAAATGTAAACTTAGGACTTTCTTACTAATAAAAACTGTTTTTTACCCAGACGAAGAAGCATCAGCGAGAACGGGAGGACAGTCATCGCAGGGCAGGGTTCCCTTGGAAGGCCGCCAGAGCGCCCCCTCTTCGGCCATCGGCTTCGGCGGCAGTGGACTGGGGGCCTCAGAGCAGGGGATTTTCGCAGGGGGCTTTGTCCGCATCCTGCAGGTGGGAATAAAAAACACAATAGAATAGTACGAGTTCTCTAAACCAATCCGTAACTTTCTAATCCAGAGAACCTGGAGTGGCAGATCTGGATACATGGGCGGAGGAGCCGGCGGGGGAGGAGACGAGAACGGCGGCGGCGCCTCCTCTTCGTCCTCTTCCTCGGCTGCGTCCTCAGCCTCCTCTTTCACGCTCAAGAAGGGTGTCAGTATACAGCCACTCGACGTGCGACACTCTGGTAAGGACAGATCGATCGAGCCTGTTATGCACAAGTCCCGTCCCGTCCCCTAAACGGCCAAGGACTTGAAGCTGTACGAAGTTTCCACAGCTCTAGGGAAAACACCAAGAAACCATCAGTGGCTATCATAACAGCAGCAGCAGCAGCAAGAACAAAAGCAGCAGTAGCAACAACAGCAGCAGCAGAAGCAACAACAATAATAACATTAACAACAACAATAGCAACAACACAATAGCTCTTGCTTCTTTTGTAGCAGTAGAAGAGAAAATAGCTCAACAGACAGCAACTATATGTCTTTTTTATCCTTTGTATCCTTTTATCCTTTGTAGGTTTGGACACTGCTACGCGAAGAAGCATTTTTCAACGGAGAAGAGTTTCTTCGCCGATATCCCCGAAGCAGGTGAAACCGTAAAATAGGGATGATATTTAATGACCTCGCTATGGCTTATTGATTCATTTTATTCTTGGCAGATGGAGGTCCTAGCCAAGGAGGGGAAGGAGGCCCCCGGCGGCGCTGCCCTCTCTCCGGGCGCCCTCCGGCGCTGCTGCATGGACTACCCCGGGGCATCCCCACAATCCGGTGCCCAGGGCGGCGGCGCGGGCAGCGGCGGCGGAGGCAGCAACGGCGACACGGTGGCGGTGGTAGAATCCTCCTCTTCCCACCGCGAGAGGAAGCTCTCTCGTGGAGAGGCCGGCTCCGACTCCTCCTCCAAGGACGGAAGCATCCAGTCCGACACCTCCCTCGACTCTGAGGACAGCTGCGTCTCAGTCATCTTCATCCCGCACCCAGAGGGGCGGTTCGGAGACGGGAGCGGGGAGGCCATCGCTGCCGGAATGAAGGGGGCGGCATCCGCGGCGGAGATACTGGGCAAGAAGCAGAGGTCCACCTCCAACTCATCCGAGTCCTCTGACTCCATGACTTCGGGGAGGGGGAGTCCAATGTCTCCCAACAACAGGATGGGATCTCCCATAAAAATGGCAGCAGCAGCCGCAGCAGCAGCCGCTGCTGCTGCTGCTTCAGGAGCTGCAGCCGGAAATGGGACAGGGGTCATGCCAAAACGACAGTCTGGACAGCTAGTGGAGGCCGGGGCGAACGGCAAGTTCGCAGTGGCCCGGGCCATCAGGGAGGAGGCAGGAGACACGACGACATTCTTCGTGGAGAGGCCGCTGGAGAAAATAGAGGAGAGGGGAACTGAGAGCGAGGCGGAGGAGGAGCTGTCGCCCTCGCCCTCCTCGGGAAAGGAGGAGGCGAAAAGGGATGGCGATGACCAGAAGATAATTGAAGAGGAAAAGAAAGTCAAACCGGAAAAGGAACCGAGAGAATCGGAAGAAAAGGAGGAGGGCGCTTCCGCCCCTACAGCGGAAATCAAGAGGCGCGTATCCGCCGGCCCCAAGAGCTTTGAGATGGAGGACCTCCCGGACGAGAACCCCATCCGCTGCCACCCGGCCTTTAGGGCCAAGCGGCCTACGTCGAGAGTGGCGAGGTCCTCGGCGGGGGGAGGAGGAGGAGGGGGATCTTCCTCCAGGAGGAGCCGATTCGACTACCCGATCGTGCGGCACCACCCGCTGTTTGCCAAGCAGAGGCCCATTCACGGCTCGTCTTCCTCCTCCGGAGGCGGTCCGTCCAAGGAGAGCTCCAACTTCTCCTCGCTCCTCCTCGGGGAGAACGTGAGGGTGATCCGGAGGAGCGCAGCCGTGACTTCGTCGTCGCTGCCGGAGCAGGAGGCGCCGCCGCCCTCCTCATCGTCTTCCACACCCAAGGCGTCCGCCAGAATGAGAAGCTTCGAGATCTTCAACCCCGAGACTGACGACCTCGACTCGGACAACGAGTCCACCACATCCACCTCTTCCTCCTCGTCTTCGGGTCAGGACGACGACGAGGAATCTTCCAAGTCTTCCAACGAGAGCGTGGAGAGCGTCGTCTCAGCCATGGTCAAGGAGGATTCCTCCGCCAAGGAATCGGGCGGGGAGGGGATTGTCCTGGCTGGATTGTCGTCCTCCCCTCATCCTGCTGTTGCTGCACATCCTGCAAGGCCTGCTCCGCTGCCGCCTCCGACGGTCGTCGTGACTCAGGTGGAGGACGACTATCCACAGTCCGACGAGGAGCAGGAGGCTCCAAAGACGGAAGATGCAACCGCCTACACCGAAAAAGTAAAAGACAAGGAAACGCCAGGAGAGCAAGCTTCTGTCGAGGTGGTGGGGAAAAAGGCAGCAAGTGGAAGGACCAAGGAAGACACTGAAGAAAAGACAAAGCGACTGTGCAAGACCAAGTCTGAGGAGGAGGCCAAGGACGAGCTGTCGCGGAGAGCAGAAGAGAGGGCAAGGATACTCAGGTTCCTCTTGGAAGAGAACAAATCTCTTCTTGGAAACATTTCCGGAGGGACGGGAGTGGGAGGAGTGGGATCCTCTTCCAGGAGGTCAAGGGCGCCCGTGGGAACGGCGAGTTCGGTGGATTCCGCAACCACCACTGCGGACGAGAAGGAGACGGACGCAGAGGCGGAGAAGCAAGTTCAGCCGCTCGGGGAAGAATCGAAAACGCCGACGCACACTGAACTTTCTTCTGCTTCTTCGGCAAAAGAAGCTGAGGTAAAGAGTCCACCTCCGGGAACACAGCAACATCCTCCCCCTCCCGCTGCCGTGGTCCCACCGCAGCCTTCGGCCCTGGTGGTTCCCGCCCCCTCGCGGCCTCAACCGCACCAGCACCGTCGTCGCCTGGACAAGTCCCGCAGCATCAGCCCGGGGAGGCAGGCGGCCACAGTCGCAGCTACCGTCGTCCGACAGTCGTCCGTCCCCAGCCACTTCGACGAGGTCTACGTGAGGCCGACCACGGAGATGGAGATACGAACCAGAAAGAAGCTCATGGCAGCGTCGGAAGCAGCAGCAGCAGCAGCGTCCGAAAGTGGCGGGGCACCTGCTGCTACGTCCGCTGCGTCTCCTTCCTCCTCCAGTGCCGCGGCCGCTACCGATGGGAGTAGGAAAATCACTCTAGCTCACCTGGACGTCGGCGGGGGAGAGACGACCGGCTCCAGGGAGAGCCTGGCCAGCTGCAGCACTGACGGTGGCACCGGCGGAACCGGCACCAGTGCCGGCAGCCTGTCCAAGAGCAAGAGCCCCTCTCCTAGCCGCTCCGACGTGAGCCACATCAGCAGCAGCGGCGGAGGAACCACCAGCTCGGGGTCCGGAGGAGGAGATGCCAGGAAGAAGGCAGAGCCCTCCCGGTCGACGGGGGCCATCCCCAAGAGGCCGCAGGTGAGCAGGCAGTCTTCCCTGCAGTCGAGGGAGGAGGCCCTGCTGCTGGCCGCCGGAGGCAGGTCCAAGCCTTGTTCTCCGGCCTCCTCCACCACTCCACCCGGGTCGAGGAGGCGGAGGCAGCTCCCGGCCATACCGACGGACGCGGCGGCGAAAGAAGCGGCGGCCAAGCTGAGAAGACCCAGCCTGGAGGACCTGGCACTGACGGAGAGCCTCCTCCCTCCGGAGCCCGGGCTGCTGTCCGGGGACGAGGGGCCCTCGCAGTCGCCTTCCGCGGTCGCAACAGCGGAGCAGCAGCAACAACAACAACAGTTCTCGGTCAGCAAGCTGGTGGAGCTGGATCCCCGATTCGACAGAGCAGGTTCCTCTCCCTCCTCCGGTGTCATGGCGGCTCCGGCGGCCTCACAAAGCGACACGGAGAGCATTGGCAGTTTTCCTTACAGGTGAGCAGAATTTGTTTTAGTAAAAAAGTTAACACCATGTATTTTTTCCCACAGACGTTTGGACCGCAAGCGTCCCGGCCGCGATGATTCTCTTGAGTCCAGCTCCACCTCTGCCAAGTCATCTGTCCAGTACAGCGACACGAGCTCCCTGCTGAGCCACCGCTTCTCCACCGTCTCCATATCCAGCAACGTCTCCTCCGACATCTCCTTCGGCGGCGGCGTCAGCGGAGGCTCCTCCTGCTACCTGGCCTCCATGTCGTCGGCCGACTTCGACGACGGCCCGCCGCTCTCCTCCTCCTCCTTCGCCCCCATCGCCACGGCGGCGGCGGCGGCGGGAGGGGGCAGGCCGGTGCTGGCGTCGAGCTTCAGCCTGTCGGAGGCGGACGAGAACGAGTACCTAAGTCAACAGCAGCAGAAGGAACAACAACAACAAAAACAGCAGCAGCAGCAGCAACAGCAGCAGACGCCGAAGACCCCTCAGGAGAAGCTGAGGATGAAGACACTTTTCAGGCGAGGCCGGGAGCCGTCGTCCTCATCCTCAAAGGACCAGAAACAGGGCGGCGGCGGGGAGCAGCAGCAGCAGCAACAACAACAACAGCCTCGCAGCCGCATCGGGACGGAGACGAGCGCAGAGAGCGTGGAGCACGTGACCTGCATCGACCGAAGCTCCTTCGAAGACGAACCATTCGGCA